>Ga0307516_10002316_pt1 | contig 25646 bp, 29 predicted proteins | sample 19_EM_MG_FD_203310 | JGI IMG/M metagenome (GOLD analysis project Ga0307516, IMG submission 203310) | Populus trichocarpa ectomycorrhiza microbial communities from riparian zone in the Pacific Northwest, United States - 19_EM | ecosystem: Host-associated > Plants > Roots > Unclassified | place...
ACGGTGCCATGACACGCGTCGTCCGGATGCCATTTGCCCTGACACGGCTGCGTCCAGAAGGAAAATGCCCTGACACGGCTGCGTCCAGAAGGAAAATGCCCTGACACGGCTGCGTCCAGAAGGAAATTGCCCTGACACCGTGCGTCCAGAACGAAAATGCCCTGCCACGCTCCGTCCGGTAAGCAAATGCCATGGCGTACTGCGTCCGGACGCATGGTGCCGTGGTGATCTGCGTCTGAGTTAAGCAGGTTGCGTCTGAAACGTCCAGAGCGTCTAGTGCGTCCGGACTCTAAGGACGCAATTATTTTTTTTCCTGATGCACCCCCTCTTCTCATGCTCCGTACCAAACAGAAATTCACCAAATCAAGAACAATCCCATTAAATCCTCGTCGACCTCATTAAAACCTCTGCACTGAAAACCTTGTGGGAAAAACACTTGCTAGTAGGAAAAAGAGTGCTGACTCACACTTGCCGACAGGATGCAAGAACATGCTCAACAAAAGAACCTTCTTTCCTCTTCCAATTCCTTATCACCCACACCCCCTTTTCTTTTTCTAGATCGGCCAACCTCATTCATCGTATTGGTATTCTTCGTCGTCGGGGCCGAATGGAGTTAGACCAGTGAGTTGCAATAGTTATTTGTGTCGGGGAACCGCAAGAGGTTTCGTCAGCAGATCGGCAGGATTAGACTCTGAGGTAACATATTGGAACTTAACTGCGCCTTTCATCTGTTCATCGTGAACATGATGATATTTTACATCAATGTGTTTTGACTTTTGCTGTACGACTCCCGAGGTGATCAATTTGATGGCACCTTGGTTGTCACATCCGATCGGTACCGGTCCATCAACAATATTTACTGCCTTTCCTCCTACTGCCTCCTTCATCATACGCCTGAGCCAGAGGCTCTCCCAGGTGGTGTGGGAACAGGCGAAGTATTCGGCCTCAAGTGTTGAAAGCGCTATGACGCTCTGAGACTTGGCTTGCCAGTGAATCAGTCTGGACATGACGAGTTCTTCGTTGGCGCCAGTGTGTCCCAGGCCGAACACACATCCTGCGACCGACTTGCGAGTTGTAAGGTTTCCTGCCCAATCCAAGTCGGTATATCTGATAATGTTGATAGAGGGCGTATCCGATCGCCAGTAGGATGGGAGCCCTCGGTAGTGAATTCGGAATTCCGATGTAGACTTGAGGTATCATAAAACTCTCTTGGTAGCCATTGCATGCATCTCGATTGGTTGCACATTGTATCAGCTGAGAGCAGTAACGCTGAAGGCAATGTCTGGTCGACTCCCAAGTGCCGCATACATGAGTGATCTGACCATTGACAGGTATTCTTTGCAGTTGGCCGGTTTGTCCTCACAGTGGGTGTTAGCCAGATCTGTCTGAGGATTAAGTGGAGACTTAGCCGGTTTTGCATCCATCAGTCCGAATCGTCGTATGATTATGTTGATGTAACCTCGTTGACAGATACTGAATCCTTCATCTTTGGTCCTCTCGATCTTGATTCCTAGGAACCGCTTTGCCGTACCCAAGTCACACATCTTGTACAACTTTTTCAGTAGCTGCTTGATCCGATGTCCCCGTCCTTCTGCACTGTTGTGCACAATAAGCAGATTGTCCACGTATAGTACAAGACGTACTCCCTGTTGGAGGTACAGGTTTGGATCTTCTGCCGATTGTCGGAATCCTATGGATTGCAAGTATGCATCGATTTCCTCGTACCAAAGTCTGGGCGCCTGTTTTAGTCGGTGACACTGGGGTTGTCTTGCAACCGGAGTGTGAAGAAGATCAAAGGTAATCAGGCTACTTTTGATAATTCACAACGGAATAATCTTAGATCTTGTGTGTGCGGTCGGTGGTAGTGTTGGTGAGGATGTTCGTGCCCTTTTTTCACTGTCGGGGTGAGAAACCTCACCTTTTTATCTGAGCGGAGCTGGCATGAGAATTGGTGACTTGGACTTGGATTCCCCCCAGGCGCGTGGACCTCGTGGACGACTCATTGGTCCTGGCAGGGTGTAGATAAGAGGAGATGAGGTTTCATGTGGGTAAGTGGGGTGCTTACAACCAGACTCTTTTCCGTGCACCATTTGCGGGTGACGTGGCGTCATCTTTCGGGGAATCGGCCCAAGTCCGGTAGCACCGCTCTTTTGCTAATCTTTGCCTCACCTCCGGAGATATGTGTCCTACGCCCGTCTCGGCCGTAAGATAAACTCTGGACCTTATCTCCCTCCTAGACTCTCTGAGTGCGTTTCGTCATCCGTGCGTACGCCCCTCCTCTAGCCCGCTTCGTACTCGAGATATTCAGGTGTAACACTACCTCCCTTCTCCCTTAGCCTCGTCCTGAGTGCTATCATTTTCTCATCTTCGTAGCCCATCACGTTTGTGCGGTTTTTTTGCTTTGGTAACGTATAATAGTGTTACTGTGACTGTAGTCCTCCGCCCCTACAGCCCTCCCAGTCACCGGACCCGGCGTGCTGGTAATCCGTCGGAATGACTGGGCCCTCAGAGTAAGCCGATACGTACTCCTACAGTCATGTCATATTGAGTCGTACTCGCCGCCGCTCTGCGTCAAGGCGTTGGCGGAGTCGGTGGGGTTCCAGGGTCGTAAATGGCAACAGGGAATTGGGAGAGGCATGGTGTCCTTCGTGCTAGAAACCGGTATACTCGACAGTGACCGCGCCCTCGTCCTGCCGGGGGGAGACTAGTGTGTTGGAGTAGTGACCGTGCTATCGGGGACTGGCTTGCACCGCTTATGTCGCCATTCATGCCGGTTCCACTGGTCCAAGCCCGTTCACTGAGAGGTCAATACGTCTGTTCTGAATGGTTTTTCTGACTCTGAACGTCCGCCGTTTCAGGAGTCCCTGCCGGGCACCCAGTCAGCGGCTTTCCATGGGTGCCCGTGAAGCGGGTCTTTGTGTCGATTCTGATGCGTTTGGACTGAAGTCCTCCACCTCTTCAGCCCACCTACCATCAGGTCCTCGGTGGTCCTGACCTAGCCCTCGGTGAGCCGGTAGTCCCTCAGTGCGTCTGGGTTTTGTCGGTGAAACTCCCCGAGCTTCTCCAGACTGCCTACTGAAAAGTTGTCGAGTGGTTCTTCCGTCCAGTCCTTGCGTTCTGGGTAGTCGAGCCATTTGACAAGGTATAAGATTCGCTGGTTATTTCCCCGGCCTCGCTTGACCGAGGACATACCTTCTTCGACGTCGTATTCCTTGCTCTGCTCGATGTCGACAGCTTCTCGCAACACTTTGGATGGGTCCGGAGGAGCACGGTGTTCACTGGTTCGATAGGGTTCGAGCAGTGACATACGGAAAACATTGTGGATTTTCCATTTTCCAGGTAGCGTGAGGCGGACGGCGAGCATGGAGACGATTTTCTCGATCTGGAAGGGACCATGATTTTTGTGGTCCAGCTTTTTCGATGGTCGGCGCGTTTTGATATTCCGGCCGCTGAGCATTACCAAGTCTCCTACTTGGTACGCTGGGGGTTCCTTTCTAGCCGGGTCGGTGTATCGACAGATTTGCTCCTCTACCTCTTTCAGTCCTTCCCAGGACTCGTCGTGCACGGCGTGCATCCAGTGGGCATAAACTCTGCTGGCTGGATTGAGTGGTTCCGTTGATGCTGGGCCCATGACCATGGGGTGGAAGCTATAGTTGGCGTAAAACAGGGACATACTGTTACCCGTTGTGACCGAATTGTTGTAGGTGAACTCGGCCATTGGCAGCAGGTGCACCCAATCGTTTTGTTCTTTGCCGATGAATGCCCAGATGTAGGTTTCTATCGTCTGATTGAGTCGCTCCGTTTGTCCGTCCATTTGCGGGTGGAACGCTGTTGACATTCATGGTCAGATGCCCAAGAGCCACAGGAATTCTTTCCACACTTCGGACGTGAACCTGGAGTCCCTATCCGATACAATATCAGTGGGAAGGCCATGGTATTTCCATACTTCCCGCATGAAAATGATTGCTAGATCCGGCGCGGTTTTTTCTCAGAGTGAGATGAAATGCACCATTTTGGTGAACCGGTCGATGATTACCCAAAGCTGATCGCATCCTTTCGACAGTGGGAGTTCCGTGATGAAGTCCATCGCTATCGATTGCTATGGCGCGTACGGAAGTTCCAGTGGTGATGACAGGCCGTAGGGTTGATGCCGCGATGCCTTCTCCTGCTGGCATTCCGGGCAGCTTTTGACAAAGTCAATGATTCGTTCGTTCAACTTTGGCCACCAGAAGTTTCGTCAGATTAATTCGATGGTTTTATCCTGTCCCATGTGACCGGCGATTTTTGTGTCGTGTTCCGATTCCAGAATTTGCTGTACCGTTCCTGCCGGAGCCCATAGCAGGTTCTTCCGATATAGTAGGCTGTCTTTCTCTTCGATTTTTTGGTGTTCTGGCGTCCGTCCTTCTGCTGCTGCCTCTTTTTTGGCTTTTTTGTATACCTCATCCTTGTTTCCTTCACTCCTGACTTTCTCCAGGAACTCCTTTGACTATTTCCTTACTGGGAGTGATACCAGTCTTGCCGACGAGTAGATGAACAAGCAGGATAGATGTTCTTCAAGGTGATTTTTTCCTAAAACCGTCGTTATCGGCTGGTTTTCTACCCCCCCTTTTTCAGGGCAGTACTCCGAATGCCTAGACAACACATCCGGTTTGCCATTTTGGGTTCCTGGCTGGGAGAAGATTTTGAAGTTGATGCTAGCCAGCTCTTACGCCCATCGTGCTTGTCGTCGGTTCAGTATTTTGGTTCTAGTAAAGTATTCCAGGTTGTGATGATCTGAGAAAACCTGAATCTGGTGGGTCGCTCCTTGACAATATTGTCTCCAGTGTTTGAAGGCATCTACCACCGCAAGAAGTTCCTTGTCGTGGATTTCGTAGTTGATTTCCGCAGGTTGAAATTTCGTAGAGTGGAAGGCTACTCTGTGTAGGTGCCCTTCTTCATCTTGTTGCGACAGAACAGCCCCTAGTGCGAAGTCCAATGCATCTGTTTCCATAAGGACTGGTCTTGTTGGGTCGAAGTGAGCCAGGATTGGCGCCGTAGTAAAGCGTTGCTTGAGTTCTCTGAAGGCGGTTTCTGCTTCCGGGTTCCAAGCCCATTCTTTTTCTTTTTCCTTTTTGGTTAGTTCCGTAAGGGGCCTTGCCACTCGGGAGTAGTCCCAGATGAATCGTCGGTAGAAGTTAGTGAAGCCTAGGAAGCATTGGACCTCTGTTAACCATCCCGGGGTCCTCCATCCTAGTATGGCTTCCACTTTTTCTCCGGACATTTTTACCCCCTCTCTCCCGATGATGTATCCCAGGAACTCAACTTCCTTAGCTTTCCAGACACATTTTTCTGGGGAGATTGCCAGACCGTTGGTTTGTAGTCTCTTGAGAACCTCCTTGATGGTGTGGTCGTGGCTTTCTTCAGTGTCGGCATAGACTAGTATGTTGCCCATATAGGCCAGTACCCTGACGTCCAACATATCTGAGAACATGTGGTTCATTATGCCTTGTAAGGTAGACGGGGCATTGGTCAACCCAAATGGCATTACCTGGAATTTGAATAGTCCGTAGCAGGTTCTGAATGCTGTTTTCCATTCGTCTCCTTCCCTCATACGGACGAGGTGGAATTCATTTTTTAGCTCCATTTTGGTGAACTACTGAGCTCCCTGCACTCGGTCTTGTAGTTCCTGCATCAGCGGTAGTGGGTACCGGTTGGGGATCGTTATGTGGTTTAGTGCCCGATAGTCGACGCATAGATGGAGCCCACTTCCGTGGGGCTTTGGCACGAATAGGATTGGGGACCCAGCCGGCGACGTGGAGCGTTTGATCTTTCATGTTCGCTCCATTTCTTTTAACCAGTCTCGGAGCACTTGAAGCTCTTCTTCTGAGAGTGGGTATATGGGTCCCCACGGTGGCATGCTTCCTTCCTGAAGGTCGATTTTGCAGTCGTAGGGCCGGTGCACCGGCAAGGCATCCACTGCTTCTGTCTTCATTATCCCCAGATACTGGTGGAATTCCATAGGCACTTTATCTAGTGGGTCTGCCTCGGACACCCCTGAAGCGTGTCCTATGACGTGGGCCGTTGGATCATGGGCTACCGAGTTGTCCCAAGAAAGGGAGAATGGGTCCGTTTCGTTTTTGGTGCAACTCTCCAGACACCCTGGGCTGTTGAACCAGATTTCTTTGTCGGTCCACGCGCCCTGGGGTGGATGGTTGGAGATCCAACTGAAGGGGAGAAAAACGTCGATTTCCGGGTCCATGGGAGATATTTCAAATTTTTCCCAGGAGTAATGCCTTCGATGTTGCAGTCGTAACGGCTCTGTGTAGAATTGTCCGGCTGCGGAAAGTATCTTGCCCGTATAAGTTTCGATGGCCCGAGGCCATTGATCTTTGCATTGCTCAATACCTAGTTTCTCCACTGTTTGTTTGTTGATTAGCGCTATCAAGAAGCCGGTGTCTAATAGTGCTCGGATCAGGTGCCTTCCTTTGCCTTGGTGTAGCACCATTGTGATAATTGGTCGGTTGCCGCTTGTGGGTGTCTTGAGTTTTTTGTGCGAGGTTCCAGCACTTGGCTCCTTATGTTTCTGTTTCTTGGACAGTCCACATATTGTTATAGGGGCCTCGGACTGCGGCGTGCCTTGGCCCCCTAAAAATCCAAATCTGAGTCTTCCCACAGTGGTGCCACAGCCTTGGTATCCATGGTTTCCACTGCTACTACCTTTTACTGTTTAGTGGGAGGGTTATCTTCTCCATCTTCTCGTTGTCCTTTTTACCCGACAGCTGCCACTTTCTATGGTGCTGTCCGTAGTTGGGTCCCTTTCCAAGTGTTGAACGAAAAACACTCGTATGTCTGGTGTCCGGTGTCCGGTTCGGCCGCATCTCCAGCAGTCGTCGCAGCTTTGACCGTATTCTTCTTGTTCTTTAGCAGGGACTCCTTTCAAGGCTTCTTCCTCCGAAGCCCAGTGGTTCTTGCCTTCCCACCAGGCCCGGGTTGTCTCCGGTTGTCATTCCGGTTTTTCCTGTGGGGAGTCCTTTGTTTGCTTGCCCTTCGGGGCGTTGTCAGGTCCTTTCGCTCCCTAATCGTCCTTTTTCCTATCGTCTCTTAGTGGTGCGCCTTTTAGCGCCTCTCGGGCTTTTTCGAGGGTCTTCAGTCTTTCCACTTGTATCCCTGCCTGGTATGTGGCTTGTAGGAATTCCTCGTCATCTTCAAATTCTCCGAGGTAGTGGGCAAAGCGCATCTTTAAGATTTCCGACATCATTGCCAGGTCGATTTTTTCTTTTAGGGCTTCTCCTGTGACTCGGGCGAAGAGGTTGAGTGCTCGAAACTCCATTAGGTAGGTGAGGATGGACACTTAATAGCGGAGCTGCCTGAGTTTCAGCTGCACGTCTGCTGCTTCGTATTCATTTCGGTATTCCGCCCTGATGGCCGCGGAGTAGTTGACCCAGGTGTCGTTATCCCTTAGCTCACGGTGTCGGTATAGGTGCCAGACCAGCGCCATGTCCGTCAAGAGTGTCCTGACCTAGGCAATTTTTTGTCGGTCGATGGTCTCCGGGTAGAACCCTAGGTACATGGTAACCGATTCCCACCATTGGTTAAAAGCTGTTGGACTTTTCCCATCGAATTTTTCTGGGTTTTTCATTTTTAAGCGTAATGTGCGCATGTGTTCTACCTGGGGTTCAGCGTATCGTTGGGCCCTCACCACTCCTTCCGCGACTAGCTGCACCAGGTTTCCCAGAGTGAACGTTGGTCGCGATCTTCTTGGAGGCGACGGTGGGGGCGATGGAGTTGGTGGCAGTGGTGGAGATGGTGGTTCCGATGGTGGGCTTGAGGGCAGACTGCTGGCTCCTGTTCCATGGGGGTTTCTCCATGGTGGGGGCAAGGCTTGTTCTGCTGGTATGGGAGGGATGGCTGGTCGTCGTAGCCTTCTGGTGGGTGGGGCGACGGGGAGCCGAATGGGGCTTCGCAGTGCTGGGCGGTCCGGTAGCGGCGGAGGTGTGTTGGGGACTGTGGGAGCACTGGTGCTGGAGGGTCTGGCAGGACTGCACCAGAGTTGCAAAGGGTCTGGTGATGGGGGTCTCGTTCGCGAGGACCCAGGGAGCAGTATCCACGTTGCTATTCGTCAGATTTCATCTCTTGCTCACCGTAACTCTTCTTCTACCCTGTTCATTTTCCTTTGGTGGTCTGCTGCCCATAGCTCCATGTTACCTTGAAAGATGGCTAGGTGCTGGCTTCGGGCAGTGTTGGCTTCGGCCAGGAAGGTGAGAGCGTCGTTTACGCTGGTGAGCTAGGTAGCTTGACATTTTTGCCGCTGGTTGTCCTCGTCCGTTCGCTCGAGAATAGCCTGCCAGACATTCTGCATGAGGGTTTGGTAGGTATTGGCTGCGTTTGCCAATTCGCTGCGTATCCACGCTTCTGCAATTTCTTTGTTAGCATTTACTCAGTCATATACGTACCTGGTACCCTCCGCCAACGTCCGATATGCTTCCTCGATTCGCTGCATTCGCTGATCGGTTCTATCTATGGTGCTGCCGCATAGCTCGGTAAGTTGCCTTAGGTCATTCTCCGCCTGCCGCTGTTGTCGCACCATGGTTCGGACCCAGACCGCGGGGTTGGCCATTTCTACTGCTTGTTCGGGACCCGAGGTCCCATCAGTAATCTGGAGCAGGTCTCGAGGTGCTTCGAGCCAGAGCATGTTGAAGTCCAAAGAGGTGGTCATATTGATTCAGTACAGGTCCAGAAAGTGTCCAGTATAGATTGTTTCGTTGAAGAATTCGTCCCAGCTATTCAAGTCGGCAACCTGGTCGATTGATAAGTAGGTGTAGTCGAGGTGGTAGCTTGACTGAGGTTCAGTGATGGTTGCCAATTGGAGTAGGAAGAAGTGATCTTGCTCGAATGAGGGCATGTATGAAAGTAGGGTGATTTTGGATTGAAGATTATAGTGTAACACTGGGGTTGTCTCGTAACCAGGGTGTGTAGAATATCAAAGGTATTCAGGCTACTTTTGATAATTCACAACAGAATAATCTTAGATCTTGTGTGTGTGGTCGGTGGTAGTGTTGGTGAGGATGTTCGTGCCCTTTTTTCACTGTAGGGGCGAGAAACCTCACCTTTTTATCTGCATGGAGCTGGCGTGAGAATTGGTAACTCGGACTTGGATTCCCCTAAGGTGTGTGGACCCCGTGGACGACTCATTGGTCCTGGCAGGGTATAGATAAGGGGAAATGAGGTTTCATGCGGACGAGCGGGGTGCTTACAACCAGACTCTTTTCTGTGCACCGTTCGCGGGTGACATGGCCTCATCTTTCGGGGAATCGGCCCAAGTCCGGCAGCACTGCTCTTTTGCTAATATTCTCCACACCTCCAGAGATATGTGTCCTATGCCCGTCTTGGCCGTAAGCTAAACTCCGGACCTTATCTCCCTCCAAGACTCTGCGAGTGCATTTCGTCATCCATGCGTACGCCCCTCCTCTAGCCCACTTCGTACACGAGATATTCAGGTGTAACATAGTCGGTAGAGTGCTTTTCGGAGGATTCACATGCTTCCACTCGATGTGCTTCCGCTTGACACGAGCCAGTCAATTCCAAGTGGCATTTCCATGTAGATGTTGTCTCGGTCAATGCTTGGATTTAGGAAAGCCATCACCACGTCCATATGATCGACGTCCCAGCCATACTGGGTGGCCAGTGCCAGTATCAATCGGAATGTTGCCATCTTGGATACCGGTGCATAGGTTTCATCGTAATCGATACCTTCTCTTTGGTCGTAGCCTTTGATCACCAGTCGTGCTTTGTACCGAGTGGATCCGTCCAGATTAATCTCCCTCTTGTAGATCCACTTGCATCCGATAGGCTCTTCTACTGTCCTGTCAGTCATTGGTGTGTGGACGGTATTACCTTTTGCCACAATATTGAATGTATGATTCTCAATCAATGCCTGCCATTCCTGGTGCATGGTATCCTGCCATTCTCTTGCTTCAGGGCTTCGCAATGCAGCCTTGTAGGTGAGCGGCTCGCTCTCGTTCTCGCACTCAATGGTGGCAGACTCGATGATTGGTTTGATATCGTCTTCCGATGTCTTGGTAATCCTAAGCAGCAGAAGGGTAGAGGCAAGGTGTTCCGAAGACATCACATCACCCCCTTCTTCGTGAGCCTTGCTTATAATCGCTCTATTGGTTTCAAGGCGTGCCTTGCTACATGTCCAGACAGAGACGTAGTCATTCTTGCCTGCCATTTAAATCAGTCTTGGTCTTAATAATTGGAATCCACATCACCAGTTCTCGTTTTTTTTTTTTTTTTTCGCGAGATATGCAATTACCCAGTTTATTCGCTGAATTCGGCAGGTAACTATCTGCCCAGCATTTTTCACTGAATTCGGCACACTGCCCAGCATTCGCTGAATTCAGCAGTCATCTGCCCAGCATTCACTGAATTCAGCAGGCATCTGCCCAGCATTCGCTCAATTCAGCAGGTATCTACCCAGCATTCGCGGAATTCGGCACACTGCCCAGTATTCGCTGAATTCAGCACACTGCCCAGCATTCACTGAATTCAGCAGTCATCTGCCTAGCATTCGCTGAATTCAACAGGCATCTGCCCAGCATTCACGGAATTCAGCAGGTATCTACCCTGCATTCGCTGAATTCGGCACACTACCCAGCATTCGCTGAATTCTGCAGTCATCTGCCCAGCTTTTGCTGAATTCAGCAGGTATGCGGCATATCGCCCAGCTGCTCATAGAGTGATTTCACTGTATGACAAAGGAAATCTGATATTTGTGACTTACTAGTGTTCACCAGACCGTGTGTGTCATTCATTTCATGGATCTCGTCCTGTGCTACATCGGTCTGTGCTTCATTGGTGTGCGCTTCGTTGGTAGTGTCTGGAAACTCAATCGCTTCCTTTTGCTCTTCGGTGTGTGCATTTTCTTCTTCATCAAATACCACACTTGAGCATTCCACTGCTCGCCCGGTTCTTTCTGATTTGAAATCCCATATTCTCCAGATTTTTGTAGTATTATGGACGTACCCCAGCATCATGCACATACTGGAGTGGTTTCCGAATTTCTTCTCCGTTCTTTGAGCGAGTGGGATGTGTTTGTATACTCGACAGCCGAATCGTCTCAGGTGTCCTATTTTGCCGTACAGTGCTTCGTATGGTGACCGGTTGTCTGTCAGACTCGATGTTGGTGTCCTCCAATGTAGATAGCATGCTGTCCTAATGGCCTCTGGCCAAAACATTGTCGGCATATTTGCATCCAACATCATACTTTATGCCTTCGCATTCAGTGTCCAGATCATCCGCTCAGCCTTTCCGTTCATGTGTTGGATGTACGGGGGTGAGGGTTTGAACATGATTCCTTTTTCTCCCAATAAGCCTAGGAATACCGAGTTGCTGTATTCTCCGGATCCATTGTCACTGTGAAATCGTTTGATGTGGAATCCCTGTGTTTCTACCCAGGCTTGGTAATGTTGAAATTTGGCCAATATTTCTTCCACGGTTTTTGTGATCAGAAAGTACACCTCAATGTATCTTGTACAGTCATCAATATAGATGATGTAATATTGAGCTCCTCCAATGCTATGCTTCATTGGTCCACAGATATCCAAGTGCATGAGCTCAAACGGTGTGGAGGACTGGGGTACCTTGGTGCGTATGACATGTTGTTGCTTTGCCTGAACACATGTCGAATACAGAGTCGGTGTTTCCCAGCGAGTCTTGTCTGGCTTGTTGACAGGATTCACAACCTGTTCGTCCATTGGGGATATGACTGGTAGGCTGTCCATCGTGTCCGTGACCAGTTCGTCTGTGGGATGCATAGTGACCGGCTCCATGACCGGCTCGACGTCCTGAGGATCTGTAATGGGTTCGCCTGAGGAATCCAATAGATGTCTCAAGTCTTGATGATTAAGGTGTGCGAGATGTCGATACCACATGTTTATTGTGTGTGAATGTGGAGCTGTTCGCAGGATTCTGATTTCGGAGATGTTCACCGATCCGTCCATTGATAGTATGTACAGGCCGTCTTCTAGGTTTGCGCCAAGAACCTTTTGTCCCTTTGCATCGGCAATCGAACATATGCCTGATCGGAACGTTGATGTATATCCGTGTGAGTCGAGTTGTCCTACTGATAGGAGAGATATTCGGAATTCTGGAACAAAGAACGCCTCAATATCCACTCCACCCAGACGTACAACTCCTTTCCTTATTGCTTGTACTTGGTGATCATCTCCCAACTTGATGATCATATTCATTTCCTTAACTGAGTTCTTCCGGAAATCTTGAAGATTATTGCCGTAGTTATGAGATGCTCCAGAATCAATTACCCAGGTCCTAGTTGTTGTTGCCGATCGATGTGATGCCACCATTACCTCTGAGCTGAGGGAGGTAGACCCTGCTAGTCATAACTGGTTACTGGGAGCATTGTGAGCGCCTCCGTTTCCTCCATGGTCACGTCCATTTCCGTCATATCTGGTTTGATTGCGTCCGTTCTGATTGCGTCCGTTCTGGTCGCGTACGTATCCTCTGCTATTCTGTAGAGCCTGTCCCTTTCTTCTGGCTGGACAGTCATTCTTCATATGATCTTCTTCTCCGCAATAGTAGCAGTCATTCTGATCTGGAGCTCGTTTGTTGTTCTTCTTAGTCCAGCAGTTGGCGGTAGTGTGGGTACTGGTTTTGCATCAATCACACCCCTTCTGAGAACACTCATTTCCCTAGTATCATCCCTGGTAGCCTCCTCGTCCTCCTCTTCCTCCTTGTTGTGTGTAGAGAGCCTCAGAGACTGCATCAGGTTTTGTTGTCATCGATTGATTCATCTCGCATTCGTTGAGTGCATCAATAACTTCTTGAACAGTAACTTTCGCACGGGATTGAAGAATCTCAATCGTGACTGCATAGGCGGGAGGAAGAGTCATGTAGATCTGATTCTTGAGAACCATGTTGGAGACCACTTTTTTGGAGCCAGCAAGCTCAGTGGTAATATCAAGCAGTTCGGCAAAGTAGGCATTGAGTAGCTGTCCAGGGGTGGGACAGAGAGTACTGAATTTCCAGAGGAGTGAAATTCTTCCGACCGAAGAGTTGGCAGTGTTAGTGCGGGCCTCCAATTCTTTCCACATCTGGACGGGATCCTCCATTCCTTTGATGTATACCTTGACAGCATTGGTACAGGATCCGTAGATGATGGCCACAGCCTGGAATTTCTGTTGCTTGTAGTCCTTGTATGTCTTCCGTGCCAGAACTAGCAGTCTGGTGAAGTCGTTGGGTCTTCCTGGATCTTCCGGTTCTTCTTCCCTCTCCATCATGATGTCCCACGCCATGATTCCTTGTAGGACCTTCATGCAATCTTCTTTCCAGACTGCATAGTTGGTACGATCAAGTAGGCGGACGTTGCCCAGAGGGTGTTTGAATATTGCTTCACTCATGATGAAGACCGTTGTAGATGCTCGTTGAGTAGATATGTAGGTAGAGGAATCGGTCTGAGAATCGTGTGTGTTTTATGAGGAGAGATCGTATCGATGCGTAAGGAGGGAACTTCTTGTCGATCATCAGAGATCTTCTGTCGCTGAGATGGTTAGCGATCAATTTTGAGGAGAAAGCTTCTAAGTGAGACGTAGAGGAAAGGGCCTCAGAATTTCTGGCCCCTGTGTTTATCACTGGCTCCTGACGAGCTATTTATCGCACGAGAGTGTGATGGCAGTGAGGTTTTGATCGTATGTGGAGCGGTTACAGCTTCGGGCTCATAACCTGTTGAAGATTGCCCAATCACCGTTCCTCTGAGAGTCTTCACATGAGCAGAGAGAGAGAGAAAGAGAGAGATGGAACGAGATGATTTGATCATTGACGTGTGATGGAATCACTCAAACGTGATGTGTCTTATGTTTTCCTATGCTATGGAGAAGTATGTAAGAGTATAGAAGGAAGAATGCGAAAGACACTGCTATGGAAGAATGCCAAGCCACCATTACCAGGATCCCCTTGCCATTGTCGTTGCTATGGCGTTGCTGCCCACAGTGTTGCTGTTGCCATCATTGCTATGGCGTTGCTCCCCACAGTGTCGCTGCTGCCGCAGTTGCTGCGGTGTCCTCTCCGTTGGTGCGCCACACCGGAGCGGCGAGAAACAATTCCAACAAGGACACGCAAGCATATCCAAATGGAAACAAAAGAGAAGGATCTAGACCGGCCAGCAGTTGGGTTTGAGGGATATCGCTACCAGAGCGATATGATCGAGCCAGGCACCTAGCTGTGGAGGATGACTACAGCTGTGGCAGTGGAGACGAGGAGGAACCATAGGCTAGCTAGGGTGATGGCGGTATCTGCAGCAGCACCCAGCAGCCTGTCATATCAGGTTCATGACAATAGGCTTTCAGAAACGTCTCCAAGGTGGCATTTGCTTTTTTGGCCAGTCTATCCGACTGTGGGTGATATACCATAGACATTCGGAGCCTAATTCCAAGTTGTGAACATAGTGACTGCCAGAAGTTGAAGGTAAACTGGGTGTCTCAGTCAGAGACAATCAACACTGACAATCCCCATGACCGTATGTACCCATCGATAAACACCTTCACGAGATTTTCTGCTGCAAGATTGGCTTCTTTGATGGGGATCCATTGTTCTCGCTTTGTGAGGGGGTCAATGATCATTGCTACTACGTTGTGCCCAGTTTCCAATGTTAGCAGCTTGGTGACGAAATCAATGTTTATTCTTTTAGCTTGTTGAAGGGGAATCGGTAGTGTATTCAGTAGACAGTATGGCCTCGTATTCTTGTGCTTAACTCGATGGCATGTATCGTATCCAGCAACCTATTCTGCTACTGAATCTATCAACTTCGGCCAGTGGTATCACATGCTGACCGCCGCTGCTGTCTTTGAGATGCCGTTGTGTCCACTACCCAGGATTACATCATGTACCTCTCAAATAACATCCACTCTCAACAGCCTTGGAATACACAATTTCCTGTCCAATGGCTTATGGTACAGAAGGCCCTCTTCGAGCATATAGGACTCTGCTCATTCGCTTATACGGTGATTCTGTTTTGAGGTCATCTTTCTTTCCTTTTCATCCTTGGTGCTGCTGTTGAGGTTTTGTGCAACTGGCCTGAAGATCGCATCCTCCTCATATCCTTTGCGGATATTATCCAGCCACTCAGTTGATGCCAATATGCGTATCTCCACCATATTGAGATGGCCTAGGGCATCACTTAATCATTCCTCCCACGGGTACGCAATTTGGCTAAGTGCATCTACCATGATATTCATTGCACTGGGGAAGTATTTGACTTTGTAGTCATGTTGCTGAAGCCTGACAAGGTAACGCCACTGGCGGCTCGTCAATTTGTTTTGTGCTACGATATGTTGTAGCAACGTGTGGTCCATATACACCGTGGTATGCTTCCGTCCATATACGTAGCACATCCAGTGCTCCAAGTTTGTGCTGATTGTCAGGAGCTCACAGTCATAGGCTGGATACCTCATTTTGACTGTGTAGAGCTTTCTCAAAAAATACACAAGCGTCCGTTTCACCATTCTTCCTTCAAATAGCTGTTTCTGTATCAGGACACCTCCGATCGCTGTATCCAAAGTGTCCGTTCATAGAATGAAGTCGGCATCTGAGTTCACTGTTGCTAATATCAAGGTGGACATCAAGACCATTTTGAGATCGTCAAACTGTTCCATGTATCGGCTGGTCCAGACATACTTGTTCCTGGTCTTGGCCGCAAGTTAATGTAGTAGGTAAACTCTATTTGCGAACTTTGGAACAAACTTTCTGTAATATCCTGCCAGTCCCAGGAATCCCCACAGCTCTGTTGGTGTTCTAGGTGTTGACCAATTTTATACTGCCTTGATCTTCTTTTCTTCAGTGTGGATGCTGTGTCTATTCACCCTGAAACCCACAAAAGACGTTTCCAGTGTGCCGAACACACACTTAGCTCCATTCAGTCGCAGGCGTGCTTAATGCAATGCCATCAGTATGTCTTCGATGTGCACCTTATGTGCTACTAATGTCTGCAAGAAGATTAAGATGTTGTCGAGGTATATAATTGCGTTCTGGTGGTGTGAATGCAGGATCCTGCATATCATACGCATGAATGCCACAGGAGCATTCGCATGTCCACACAGGATAACATTGTATTCGTAAATGCCATCGTGTGGCAGTCATCCGTATGAACCCGTACTTGGTGATATCCGCTTGCCAGGTCCAACTTGGTGAAGACTCACACTCTGTGGAGTTTGTCCAATAGGTCCTCAATGTACAGCAATGGATATCTGTCTTTCGACGCTATCGAGTTCAGTCTACAATAATCTACGCACATTTGGTACATGGTATCTGGCTTTTTCATAAAGATTATCGGAGCTGCGTAATGCAAGTGGAAGTCAGTCACCGATCCGTTTGCAAGCAGCTTTTTAATCTGTATTTTGAACTAGATCCTTTTGGCTTGTGTCATACAATATGGCTAACGGTGTGGGATCTTTGCTGTCAGATCGGTATGGATGTGGAAGTCGTGCTCCCTTAGTACCAGGGCGCCCTTTGGTAGCTAAAAGAGGTCATCAAAATCCCGCCGGATCTGAGCTCTCCACTTTCCTAGGTCTGTAAACACAGGGTTGTCATCCCTGAATTCTTCACCTACCTGTCGTTTATGGATATCGATCACGAAGATTCAATTGCTACTGGATGTAGACATCGCCCATCTCATCTTGTTTGCCGAGATTACATTGATCGATGCTGCTTGGGCTACAGCCGTACAGTGGTTGTAGAGTTCTCAATAGCGGCCTTGGTGTGGTTGACACCCTTTCAACACAAGTTTGGGTATGAATGCCAGTCAACCATCCATCAAGAGTGACCAGTCAGCATCCAGGAGATGTAGCATGTTATTCGAGTCCACCAAGTGGTGTGTTCTCGAGTACCAGTTCTTTCAAATAATAATTTCATATGCCCCTTTTAAGTCGAATACTATGAACCATCCTCAGATATCTGCATGGTTTCCAGCGATTCCGTATATTCATCCCTTCAGCCACACCTTATATCAGTCTTCAGGCAGGTGTTTCATTCCAGCAGTTATTATTGACATGTGTCCTGTATGTCGAAATGGTAGGCCTAGCTGTTTGGCATAGGTCGTGTCGATATAGCAATGTGATGTGTGGGGGTTCATTAGTTTGTAGGCTGAGCGGGTTTTGGAGCAGAAGGTTTCAACTTTTGCATAGAACTGTAATAAGTCACTTTTCCTATTATTATTGTCTTTAACAACATTCAGGTCTGTCAAATGCAGTTTTGCTGCCTCTCGCTCTTTTTTAGTAAGGGGACACTCAATCACCCTTACTGGCCCCCTTTTTCCGCCTCCATTCCTTAACTCCCATACTTCACGCCATCACTTCCTTCTAACTCAACTTCTCCCAGTCTTTTCTCCTCTTCCTCTGAGGGCGAGGTCTGAGCCCATCCTCCATTGAAGTATAAGTCCGTTCCTGTTTCGACATCATCGATGGTGTTGACACTTTTCGGAGGCAAACACCACGACTGCATTAGCTGTCTCTGCTGGCAGTTTGCTGTTAGCTATGGGCCATCATCGAGGTCTCACGTTGAGGTTAACACTGCAATTGCTGTTGTTAACTGTCCGTATCCTGGGACTTCTACTTGGTTGTCCTAATATTGCTATTTGGAGTTCCACATTGCCTGGCAATGTATCCAGAACCTTGACAGCAGTGGTACTGTGTAGGAGGAGGATTCTGGGCATCATGGACGCTACGCCTAGAGTGGCTAGCGTGGTCGCTAGCGTGGCTTCTAGAGTTTGTGGGACTTGGCACATGGCTGCCCTAAGGGCTTCTGTAGATAGACAGTCACACACTAGCGCTAGCACACGGACACTCGTATAAGTGTCCGGTGCTCCTCTCTTTAGAATGGACATGTTTCTTGCTACCCCTCAACTGGTAGCAACACTTTATTTTCTTGGCCCCACACGACCAGTGGCGAGCATTCTTTATTTTCCTACCCTGCACAATACACTTTATTTCCCTGCCCCGCACGACCAGCGACGAGCATTCTTTATTGCACCGTGTGACAAGCGGCAAGCACAAGGACGGCACAGAAACATCACAGACCACATGGAGCGGAAGAGGGATACCAGCGAATGTACTCTCGCATGAAAAGTAGCTGCGGGAGGGCATAGCGAGCGGTAAGCGCAGGGGCCAGCGTTCGGGGCCCTTTTTCTTTAGGTCTCCCTCTAGCATTCAGTCAAACAGAGTTGACAAAGTCTGAGGAAAATCGAGAAAACGAGAAGAATTCCAGCGAATTGAACGGATTCGGGAAGAGATCGAGCGCATCAAGCGAATTCGAGTAAATCAAGCGGATTCGAGAGGAATTCGAGCGAATCGAGGTGAATTCAGAAGCCGTCGCAGCAGTCTCAACAACCCGTTCACCAGGCTGAGCTACTGCCTATAAAACCCGTTCATCGGGCATAATCGCTGAGCATTTCCAAAGTGCAGTGAGTATTTCCAAAGCGGGGCAAGCAAAACAGGGCATGCCGAAACAACGAGCAATGTCGAACACCCCGAAACTCTGGTCGGAGCTGGGCGAGCTACTCGAGTGGATTGGTGAGGCGAACCTCTTGCGTGATGAAAACTCAGTACTCATAGCTGTTTCAGCCGAAGCGGTCCTAAATGCCTACACCCAGTGGTACGACAGTCACTGGGAAGCTTCTGTGAAGATTGCGGATCTGGCGGCATTGGAGCACCGACGTCGTAAGGCAGAGGAGGAGACAGCGGTTTGAAAGCAGCGCTGCGATCACCTCTTTGCCATCAGCAAACAAACCGCAAAACTACAAGCCGGGGCCCTGAGCCAAAACCTGATCGTTCAAAAAATTAAGCCGCATGAGCCAAAGAGGTTTGATGGTTCCCAGGACTTGGAGGTTGTCGTTCAATTTCTTGAAGACGTGCAGCACTACATTCGATAGGGCGGAGCAGTCTGTCAAAAGGCATCCGAAGACAATCAGAAGATCGACTCCTTTTGGCTCTTTCTCACTGCCAAAGTGTTCCACTGGTTTGAGAACTGCATGAAGAAACAGGGTGTGGATACTATCCCACCAAAGGATTACAACTACAGAGGCCGATTTCATCCTGCGAACTGATACCTCGGATACTGCGATTGCAGGTGTTCTGGTACAAAAGCAGCCGTATGAAGGAAGGTTGGTGGAGCGGCCACTGGGATACTTTTCGAGGAAGCTCCACGCGGTCGAGACGAGGTATCCAGCATACGACCGAGAGCTCCTTGCATTCAGTGCAAATCTGGAACATTGGGCCTGCTATGTACATGGACGGAAACATACCACCATCTATATGGATCATGTATCGTTGCAGCATATCCTCGGACAAAATAAGCTGACAAGCCGTCAGTGGTGTCACCTTGACAGGCTTCAACAGCACGACTATGAGGTCAAATACTTTCCTGGAGCAGTGAATGTTGTAGCAGACGCACTCAGCCGGATTGCCTACACATAGGGAGAGCAGCCAAAGGTCGATCCGCAGTACCTCAATGTCATCGAAATGTGCATATCAGCCTCAACCGAGTGGCTGAACGATGTTCGAAAAGGCTATGGGGAGGATACAATTTTCGGTCCAGTTCTAGAATATTTGAGCAACAGTGACGAAAACGAGGACAAAAAGACAAGTTCGAAGCAGTCTTGCTGTGTTAAGGAACGAGCGAAGTCGTACACTCTTGAAGAAGATCTGCTGTACCATAAGCCATCGGGCAGAAGGTTATGTATCCCAAAATTCTTGAGAACGGATGTGATTCGAGAAGCACACGATGCTATTCTGGGCAGTGGACATAGTGGCATCGCAAAGACAGCAGCTGCGGTTGGGTCTTGGTACTACTGGCCAAAATTGATGGATTCGGTCACAGAATAGATTGCCGGATGTGACGTATGCCACCGAATCAAGTACAATAATGCCAGGCTGTATGGACTCCTGCAGACACTACCGATTCCACTCGAACGCGCAGAACGGGTGAACATCGATTTCGTCACCAAGTTACCGACGTCGGAAGCCAGTTACGATGCTGTAGCGACAATTATCGATCCCCTGACGAAGCGAGCACGTTGGATTCCTGTCAAGGAAGCTGAGCTCACTGCAGAAAGGTTCGCAACGGCATTCATTGACGGTTACATTCGGTCACGGGGGCTACCCCTATCGATCGTATTTGACCGGGACACCCGATTTACCTCCAGCTTTGGGCAATCATTGTGTTCACAACTCGGGATTAAGCTTCAGATGTCTACAGCATACCACCCACAGGCAGACAGTCAGGCAGAAAAGGTGAATGCCACTCTGGAAACCTTTTTGAAGGTATATATATCGCAACTCAAATCCCCCGAGCAGTGGAGCCAGTTGTTACCGTTGGCAGAGCTCACTTACAATGCAGCTAAGCACAAGGCTAGAGGAATGTTGCCATTCGAGGCGGATATCGGATACATTCTGAGGCTCCCGCTCGATTTACTGGCACCAGGTCCGCAGACGCCAAATCCGAGATCCAGAACAGAATACGCAGAATGGCTCATCAAGATCCTACGGATGCTTCGAGAGCGAATGGAAGAGGTCCAATTGACAAAGGTAACAGAAGTGAACGAGCATCATCAGCCGCACCCGTTTCGGATAGGCGATTCGGTATTCCTGGACATCCGTTTGCTGCCAGTTGGCTACGCCAATGTCAATTCCACTGCCAATGACAGCGCCAATTCACGAAAGTTTCAACATCCGTACGCCAGTCCGTTTACAATCCTAAAGTCAGCCGGCAAGAATGCTTTTGTTCTTGACATCCCGGCGCACTGGCACTTACACCCGGTTTTCAACGTCGCACGCCTCAAGTTATCAAGAGTTGACAGAACCCATGAACACCCGCCCCCACCGCTGCTATGCTCCACCGCTACTGTTGAGTACCAGGTTGAGTCGATCCGCGAGCACAGAGGTACCACAGTTCGAGATCTGGAATATTTGGTCAAATGGGTCAGTTACGTTGACCCTACGTGAGAACTACTGGCGAACCTGAGGGGTAGTAGCAATGAGCTGCTGGGTGAATATCACGCTGCAAATGGCTTGCAAGTCTACTGGTGGATGGAACGGAAGTGACAGGGAGTGTCAGCTGAGCATTGTGGCAGGGGTACAGTTATGTTTTTTTTTTGTTTTTTTTTTCGGTTGATTTGGTGCGCTTGGTTCCCATTTGGTGCGTACTTGTGTTGTGATTGCCATTATTGTTATAATTTGGGTTTGTCGTTTTTTTTTAGGGGTGGCGCTTATTTTATTGAGACGGAAGTGGTTGTAGGAGGAGGATTCCGGGCGTCATGGACGCTACGTCTAGAGTGGCTAGTGTGGTCGCTAGAGTGGCCATAAGAGTTTGTGGGACTTGGCACATGGCTGCCCTAAGGGCTTCTGTAGATGGACAGTCACACACTAGCGCTAGCACACGGACACTCGTATAAGTGTCCGGTGCTCCTCTCTTTAGAATGGACATGTTTCTTGCTACCCCTCACACTGGACCTTTTCGTCCACTGCATACAGCTCCTCCTTCTCCATATTACTGAGGTTCAGTGGTTCAGTGAGGTATTCGGTGGTGGCTGTGGTGGCGGCGGTCGACATAGTTGGGACCTGGGAAAGAAAAGGTGGTGCTTGTTCCACTGCAATGTCCATCATACCTGAAAGTGTAAGCTGCTGGTTCATGGGAATGTTCATGACATGAGCCTGCTGGGATATGTTGTTGGTAGTAGCTTCATCAGCAAAAAATTTGAGAATTCCTAGGGAGCTCCCGTAGCTCCTGTAGCTTCCGTAAGCATCGCTAACTCCTGTAAGAGAAGTTATATTTTGCTCCTGTAAGGATTTAAAAAAAAAATGTACTTTATTTTCAGCTAAAACCTTGAGAAATATTAGTTCAAATTTATGTCTCACCTGTAAAAAAAGCAATACACTTGAACTTTCCATTTTTTTGCTGATGCTTCCTGTAGCTTCTGAAGATACTCCTCCCATATTAGATTCTCATGCCCGATTATGAGAGATCCTCTGAGGATGGTGATCAATTCAAGGGCCTGTCGGTTAAACTTCAACACCTGGGCTCGATTGAGTTTCAAGGAGTGCCATTCCTTATGAATTACCGATACTGCAGATTCTGGAACATACTGCTTTTTGAACGATTTTCTGACATTTTCCCAGGTTATTCCGTACTCATAGTTGTCCGGAGGATTAGAGTTAATGCTCAACTTCGTCATGGTGTTCTCAAACCAGTGGAATGCTCTTGTCATTAGGAACCGCCAAATAGTATCGATATGCAAGTTGTCCTTTGAAGCTTTTACACAGACAGCATCTCCTTTGCAGACATAATGCTCCACCTGGTCGAGAAATAGGGTGACGATCTCCAGGCCCTAAACCCCATTAAACCTCTTGGCTTCGAGTGGCCTAACCTTCTGGACCACCAATGCCTGCTATGTGCCAGCATTAGCTCCCGTTCAGCTGTCGAGCCGGGTGCTGCTATTGTTGATCAATCTGTTACACCACTCCTTCCACTCTATCACCTGCAGCAGCACTTTATTTGCTTTCTTTTCCACCTTCAGAAGAGACTCCTTCACTTCAATGACTTCTGCTTACGATTCGAGCAGTTGGTGTTCGAGGTCTACCATAGCAATGGGGTCCGATCTGGCTGCTCGGAGCTCTTTCTTGAGTTGTTTGATACAGTTCTTCAGGGCCAGAGGATTTCCCTTGTCATTTTTCATATCGTCAACCTCCTTTTCCAGTTCGTAGATCCGTAATGACGTCTTCTGGTGTATCTTATACCACTTGGCATAGGCATTGCTCATTGCCATTCTGGTGACCATTACAATACCCACATTTTGGCCCCATGATATGTCTGCTTCTGCGATTCATTCGAATAGAATGTTTGGCTCTGGCCAGATAATAGGTTGGATTACTATTACTTCTAACTTAGTCGATCCGGTTAGCTACTATCACCACTTGAGACATTTATAGAAAGACATAAGAGAGCGGACCACGAATGCCTGCCCCTGTGCTTACTGCTTGCTGACTGGTGCAGCTACTTTTGACACGAGAGCTACTTCCTGTTTCTCACTCCCTCTCTTCTTCTCTGGTATTGATCGATCGTTTTCTGTTCCGCTTTCCTTTTATTGTTCTGTTTGCTTCCCGTTGCTTCTGTTTCTCTGCTTTGCCCGTACCACAGAAATGTCCCTTGTGTGTCGTGCTTACTACTTATACTGCAGAGCTGAAAATAAAGAAGAGTGCTTTCCGCTTAATATGCAGGACGGGAAAAATAAACAAATCGATAAAAAAGTGTTGCTACCAGTTGAGGGGCAACAAGAAGCATGATCTATTCCAGGAAGAGGAGTGGCAGCCTCTTAGCGAGGGATCTGCCACTAGTGCTAGTCTGCAACTGCTCTACACTAAGCCCAAAGGGCAAGCCCATACCAAGCTCCACACTGTGCTACGTGCACACCCACAGGTTCTAGGTGTCACACTAGATATGGCGTGTGCTGTGCCATCCACCCTAGTTAGCACACTCCGAGTGGCATTCACGATACCTGGAAACCTCCTCCTACAGGCGCCAGTCAAAGAAGCTTGACCATAAGATGCAAGGTCTATTCAAGATGAAAAGGTAGTGTCGCCGAATGCAGTAATGCTTAACCTGCTAATGTGTTGAAGACTTCACAACGTATTTTATGTCTCGTTATTGTAACCATATCATGTGTCTAGTAAGGTAAGCCATACTCCACCTAACCCCGAGAGTATTAGGAATAAGGCAGATGAGATGGATGTTGATATCAAGTAGAGTCAAGGGGAGATTGATGAGATCATTAGGAGATTAACGATAACATTGGGAGTTCCTATGATCAGGACGCCAAGGTGAAGTACCTTACAAAGTGGGTGGGGTTTCCTGTGGAGGAAAATTGGACAAAGGAAACCTTGGAGTATTTTCTAGGCTTGGGGGAAGGGATGATTAGGGCCTTCCACAGGAAGCACTTTAATGCGACAAAGGATCTAAGGGTTAGACTGCAGGGTTGAGTCAGTACCTTTTTCTGGTGGCGCTATAAGGGGATCCAAGTTTTTAATGGCTGACAAGACACCAAGAATATGGTATAATGTAGCTGATAATTTTGTTTTCCTTGGTGGAAGGTTTTTTGGTTTTATCTGCAAAGAGATTTTCCTTTTTTCCTATGTGGTAGGTTTTTTGGGTTTTAACAAGTATAGAATAACAGTCAGGGTTGATGAACTTTGGTCCAAGGATGAACTCTTGTGAGAATGGGGGTAGTGTTACACCCAGTACTCTGGTGACACCCCAAGGCATGCAATTAGTATGACTGCTGGATCCAATCTGAGGATTGAGGCAGAGTGATATTTCATAAGTGAAAGTCATAGGCTGGGGCGAGCTCTAAAGAGAGTAGTATTACTGACCCAGCAGCAGCCGAATGGTAACTAAGGGTTACCAGTGGGAAAGGAGATGAGCGGCAGCCTCAGACGAGAGCCTGGCCACATCCCCAGGAGGTGTCAAGGTTATTTTCCGTGAGACCCATGCTAAAAGCTACTAGTAGTTGCCATACACCAGCAAAAATACCAAATTTTTCTGGGTACAATATAACTCACAAGTGGCTGTGCAGGACACGCAAGGCGGAATGGGTCCGGTGGGTATATGAGAGGAGCCAGACCATCTGCCAGTTGTTTGAAAAAGATCGAACCTTAACTTGTTAAGTTACAGAGATGTAATCTTTAGTTAACTGTAATTGCTACAGCACTTGTATCGACGTCACCAGGCATTCCTGGAAGCATCTAGATTGATAGATTGCAAACCCCAAATGCACCTGAAAAGTATATAGCCAGTAAGAGCTGCAAACAGAAGCATAAGGGCAATGATACCTACAAGAAGACGTAAACGAAAACCTTTCGCAAGTACCCAGATCGAAGATCTTCTGCGTTTGTACCTATCAAACAGTGCCATGTCCCAATCAACCCTATCTCCCTCTGATGAGGAGAGATACTGTTGTATAATACCAAGGTATTGTACTTCCCAAATCGGCCTAAGGGCGGACTGCTGACAAGTCGGCGTGACATATATAGACTATCAGTTTTCCAGTATTGAGAGGCATCAGCAACGATCAGTCAGTAGTTAAGACTTAACAATATTACATTGTTTCTGAGACCAACTCTCTAGTAATATTTCAAACACGAATCTCATAGTGAATTTTCTCAACCACTACTATACATCAGGAAAAAAAAAATTTGCGTCCTTAGCATCCAGACGCACTAGACGCTCTGGACGTTTCAGACGCAACCTGCTTAACTCGGACACAGATCGCCACGGCACCGTGCATCCGGACACAGTACGCCATGGCATTTGCTTACCGGACGCAGCGTGGCAGGGCATTTTCGTTCTGGACGCACGGTGTCAGGGCATTTTCCTTCTGGACGCAGCCATGTCAGGGCATTATCCTTCTGGACGCAGCCGTGTCAGGGCATTTTCCTTCTGGACGCAGCCGTGTCAGGGCATTTTCCTTCTGGACGCAGCCGTATCAGGGCATTTTCCTTCTGGACGCAGCCGTGTCAGGGCAAATGGCATCTGGACGACGCGTGTCATGGCACCGTGGTTACGCTGGCTGTCAAGGCACGGAACATCGCAGCAAATACTCGCGTCGCATT
>Ga0307516_10002317_pt1 | contig 25638 bp, 21 predicted proteins | sample 19_EM_MG_FD_203310 | JGI IMG/M metagenome (GOLD analysis project Ga0307516, IMG submission 203310) | Populus trichocarpa ectomycorrhiza microbial communities from riparian zone in the Pacific Northwest, United States - 19_EM | ecosystem: Host-associated > Plants > Roots > Unclassified | place...
CAGACGTAGCCCGGGCTACGGCGAGCATTTGCAACGCCGAGTGGGGCCTTTGGCGCGGGATGAGCGGCCTTGGCGGAATTCTTCACAGGCTCTCAGCGCAGCTGCAGATCCGCGTCGCTGAACTCAATGCCCAGCGGCTCGATGCGCAGCCGTTTCGGCCCGGCTTCCACCTGCCCGGCCAGCAGCGCCGGCACGCCCTGGGCCCTGGCGACTTCCACCGTGCGCTCGGCATCCGCGGCGGCCACGAACAGCGCAAAGCCCGCGCCCATGTTGAGCGTGCTGTAGGCCTCGCGGTCGTCGTGCCGGGCGTGCTGCTGGATGAAGCCCAGCACCGGCGGCACGGCCGGTACGCGGTCGATGCGGTAGCCCAGCGGCTTGGCATGGCGCAGCAGCTTGCGCCAGCCGTGGCCGGTGATGTTGGCGCAGTAGTGCGGGGTGATGCCGGCCTTGTACAGCGCCTCGGTCACGGGCGAGTACAGCGTGGTGGGCGCCAGCAGGGCCTCGCCGTAGGGGGGGCCGCCCGGCGCCACCGGTGTGAGCCAGCCTTGCGGCAGCCGCTCCACCAGCTTGCGGGCCAGGCTCAGGCCGTTGGCATGGATGCCGCTGGAAGCCAGCAGCACGATGGCATCGCCAGGCCCCAGCTTGTCGCCCACCGACAAGCGCTCCTTGGGGTTGACGAGGCCGGTGCACGAGGCTGCCAGGTCGATGCGGCCGGCTTCCACGATGCCCGCCAGCGCGGGTGTTTCGCCGCCGCCCCAGGCCACGCCGCAGGCATCGCAGGCGGCCTTCCAGCCGGCCACCAGGGCCTCTGCGCGCTGCGCGTCGCTGAACCACTCGGAGCCGCCGGCCGCCCAGTAGGCCTGCACCCACAGCGGCGTGGCGCCCACGGTGATGAGGTCGTTGATCGCCATGGCCAGGGTGTCCTGCGCGATGGCGTCGTAGTAGCTGCGGCCGGTGAGGGCGCGCATCTCGTCGGCCACCAGCGCCTTGGAGCCCAGGCATTCGACGATGGAGGCAATGTAGAACGGGCCCACGTCGACCACGTAGGCCGACTCGCCCCGCGAGGCCGCCACTTCCTTGAACCCATGTGATGCCAGGTGCCCGCCGGTGGCGGCCGCGGCGCGCTGGGCGGCCACTTTCAGCGGGTCGATCAGGTCGTAGTTGACGCCGGCTTGTTCGTAGCTGAGGGAGGTGGAGGTGTCGGTGCCGGCAGCGGGTTTCATGGGCGGGGATTATCGGCGAGGCTCGCTCCGGCCCGGCCCAGGACCTTGGCAATGAAGGCCCGGCCCACCCCGCCGCGATGGATCATGACCTCGTCCTTGCTTTTGCCCTGCGCGGCCTGCTCAAGCTGCCATTGTGGGCCGCGCCTGCGCTCCAGGTCCGATTTGAGGTGGGCGGCGGCAAAGGCCTCGAACGGCAGGTTGCGCAGTTCGGCCTCGGTCACCGGCGCATGGGTGTGCAAGTGCAGCCACACCGGCGGGGGCAGCCGGGTCCCCCCGCTCAAGGGGCGGGCGGGCAACTGCACTTCGAACAAGGTGTTCGGCCGGTCCGAGGGCAGGACTCGCGGGGCCGGTACCGGCCGCACTTCGTCTTGCTCGAACAACTGCATCCAGTGGGCTTCGCGCGGCAGGCGGTAGAGCTTCATCAGATCGAGCTTCGTCCGAGCCAGGCTGGCCTGCATCATGCGCGCTTCGGTCGTCAACTGGTCGATGCGGTCCCTGGCCTGTTGCTTCAGCTCAGTGGCCCGGGCCAGGTCGCCTGGCGCCAGGCAGTGCAGGCGGCTGGGCTGGTCCAGTTCAGCCAGGGTGGCCCGCATCTTCCTCGCCGTGGCCAGCCAGATACCGGCCCGATCGTCCATGGCCTGCACCGCCTGCTCCGGCGTGCCTTTGTGCTGCAACTCGCGGATCTGCTGGCGGTCCCGGGGTCTGGGGTCCTTGTCCAACTGGGCGGCCAGGCGCTTGAGCCGGGCCTGGGCCCCCGCTGCCTCGTCGGAGGGGGGGGCCGGCGTGGCAAGAGGGGCAGGCCCGGGCGCGGGGCGGGCCTGGGGCTCCTGGGCGGCCAGCACCTTCGCACCGAAACCGTCGCAGACCACGCGGGTGCGACGTGCCGGCTCGGAGGGGCCGGCGGCGCTCTGCTCGCCGGCTGCGGCCGGGGCGCCGCGGCGCGACTGGGGCCTGGCCTTGGACTTGGACTTGCGGCCGGAGCGTGGCCCAGGCCCGGCCGGCCTTGCCGCCGTGGCGGTTTGTCCGGACGGTTCAGGCTGAGGGGTGCTGGCATTCGCCAGCCGCAGCGCCGCACGCGCGAGTTCCCAGCTTGCGCTCGCCGCGTCCGAGAGCTGCCGGATGGCCGGATGCGCCTGCGGCGGACCGTGCCGCGGTTCCATCCGGGCGGCAACCTGGGCGGCCAGTTCTTCCATGCATGCGGCGTGGTCGGAGGCTGCCGTCATGATGCCGGTCATCACCTCGCGGACATCCGGGTCCATGGTGCCGGTGGCCGGCTGCTCGGCCTCGTAGGACTGAATCGCACCGCCCGCCAAGTGCCGCAGGCTCACCTCTTCGAAGGCCAGGTCGATGCCCTCGAACAGCTCAGGGAACTCCTGGGACGCGCTCCACCGCGCCACCAGCAGGGTGGACAGGGCCTGCTGGTAGGCGTGCCCGGGCAGGATGGCTTTGAACTTGAGCCATTGGTATTCAATGGTCCGCCGCTCGTCGGGGGGGCGCATCAGCGGCAGGGTCAAGGCATGCTCCCGTACGAGGACACCCAACTGGTTGTATTCGACCGCCGTGGCCGCCTGCTCGAGCAGGACTTGGTGGTGTTGCGCAATGCGGCGGGCCAGCGGTAGCCCGTTCTGCCCCCCTTGCAGCAACTTCACATAGTCCTGCGTATCCACGTTGACCTTGGTTTTCAAGGCCTCCATATCGACCGGCGCAAGAGTGAGCTGGGCGCGCTGGCTGCCATGATCCAGGACATCTTCGAGCCGGTCAGCGAACTCGGTGTCGGAGATGGCCCGGATCGCCTGGCGCCTGGGCAGGCAGGCACGCAGCTCGGCGATCCGGACCCCGGTGTCGATGATCCGCGTCAATTGCTCGCGCCGGCCAGCCGGGTCGCCTTCCGCCGCGGAGATCAGCGGAGCATCGAGCAGGGTCCGCATGACAAGGACCAGTTGCCGCAGCGCCGGTGCAGGATCTTGAGGGGCTGCCGTGGCCGGCTCCGGTGTGTCCGGTAGCACCAGCCGGCGCGGGACCAGTGATGTGCCGGCCTGGAGGGATTCCGGGCAAAACCTGCCGGCACGCGGGCTGAGCGGCGGCGGGCTCCCGGCGCTGCGGGACACGGCATTCGCTTGTGCGGTGCGCGGTGACAGGCTGTCCTCGCGCGCGGAGGGGCTGTGGCCGATGCGTGAGGGTTTCATGATGGCAGTGTTTCTGTGGTTCAGCGGACCGGGGGCATCAGGCCTTCATCGTGCGTGCGGGGTCCGCCGGGGGGCGCATTCTTGGCGGGCCTGCCGAGGCCAGCGCCGGGACGCGCGAACCGCTGGCCGAGCGCCCGAAGGGTGCGGGTGCTGCGGCGCCCGGGGTCGGCCGGGCGGGAAGCTTTGCGCGCTCTGCATACCCGGCTGCGTCCGCAGCTTGATGGGTGTTCAGGTGCGGCCATACTGAGGGCGGCGGGCTGTCTTGGCCGGCCAGCGGGATGGGTTGCAGTGCCACTTCGGGTGTCGCCGTGGCGCGCGGGCAGGCGCCGGGGCATGGCCTCGTAGAATGAGCTGCATGAGACAAGCCACGTCGTCGCGGGTTCCGCCAAGCCGGCTGCCGGCGCAGGGTGCCAGGTCATGACGTATGTCGTCCTCGCGCGCAAGTACCGGCCGCGTGACTTCACCGAGATGGTGGGCCAGGAGCACGTGGTGCGCTCGCTCTCCAATGCGCTGACGCAGCGGCGCCTGCACCATGCCTACCTCTTTACCGGCACGCGCGGCGTGGGCAAGACCACGGTGTCGCGCGTGCTGGCCAAGAGCCTGAACTGCGTGGGCGCCGACGGGCAGGGCGGCATCACGGCCCAGCCTTGCGGCGTGTGCCTGGCCTGCCGCGACATCGACGCCGGCCGCTTCGTGGACTACATCGAGCTTGATGCAGCCTCGCACCGCGGTGTCGATGAGATCACGCAGCTGCTCGACCAGGCGGTCTACAAGCCGGTGCTCGGGCGCTTCAAGGTCTACATGATCGACGAAGTGCACATGCTCTCCAACACCGCGTTCAACGCGATGCTGAAGACTCTGGAAGAGCCGCCCGAGTACCTGAAGTTCGTGCTGGCCACCACCGACCCGCAGAAGGTGCCGGTGACCGTGCTGTCGCGCTGCCTGCAATTCAACCTGCGGCCCATGGCGGCCGAGACGGTGCTGGAGCACCTGGTGCGCGTGCTGCAGGCCGAAGGCATCGAGGCCGAGCCGGGTGCCTTGCGCCTGCTGGCGCGCGCGGCCCGCGGCTCCATGCGCGACGCCTTGTCGCTCACCGACCAGGCCATCGCCTATGGCGCCGGCCGCATCGACGAAGCCGCCGTGCGGCACATGCTGGGCTCGGTGGACCGGGCCCATGTGCTGCGCCTGGTCGAGGCCCTGGCAGCCTTCGACGGGGCTACCGTGGTGCGCACGGTCGACGAGTTGCGCAGCGCCGGCTTGTCGGCTGCCGGCACGCTGGAGGAACTGGCCACGCTGGCGCAGGAGATGGCGGTGCTGCAAGCCGTGCCGGAGGCCGCCGACGCCACCGATCCGCAGGTGCAGGCGGTGCAGCGCCTGGCCGCGCTGATGCCGGCCGATGAAACCCAATTGCTCTACAGCCTGGCCTTGCATGGCCGCGGCGAGCTGGGCTTGGCGCCCGACGAGTACAGCGCGCTCGTGATGGTGCTGCTGCGCATGCTGGCGTTCAAGCCGGCGGGTGAGCCAGGTGCACGGGCCGAGCCGCGGCCGCGGGGTGCGGTGCAGAGTTCGCCGCCGCGGGCTGCCGAAGCGCCGGCGCTGCGCGAACAGGCGGCGGCTGTGGCACCTCCTGGGGTGGTCGCGCGGCCTGTGGTTGCCGCCCCTGCGGCGCTGGCCGCTACCGAGCCTTCGCCGCCCGTGCTGAGTCCGCCGGGCGCTGAACCCGTCCCGCGCCCGGCTGCGCAAGAAGCGCCCGCCATGGCCGCGGAGCCGGTGAGCCGGCCGCCGGCACGGGCCTCGAACGGCTCCGCGAACGAGGCGCTGAGAAACCTTTCCAAAGAACCACCCAAAGAACCACCCAAAGAACCCACCAAAGAACGACCCAAGGACGCGACAAAAGACGCGCCGACGACCCACGCCAACGAGCGCTGGATCGCCGTGGTGGGTGCCTTGCTGGAGCGCGGTGCCGTGACGGCGCTGGTGCGCGAGCTGGCCTGGCAGTCGCAATGCCTGGCCATCGACGAAACCGAGGCCCCGCCGCGCTGGACCTTGCAGGTGGAGCGTGAATCGCTGCGCCAGCCGGCTCTGCGCGAGCGGCTCGAAACCGCGCTGGGCGAGTGCCTGGGCGCCCCCGCCGCGCTGGTGGTCGAGGCGGGGCCCGTGACCGACAGTGCGGCCCGGCGCGACGCCGCAGCGCGGGCCCAGGCCCAGGCCCGCGCCGAGGCCATCATCCGCGACGACCCGGCCGTGGTGGCGCTGATGCAGCAGTTCAAGGGCGCCCGTATCGTGCCCGGCTCCGTGCGGCCGGCCTGATTGCCCAATCCCATTCCCATACCCCCCAGAGCGAAGGACGCATCATGATGAAGGGACAACTGGCGGGCTTGATGAAACAAGCCCAGGCCATGCAGGACAACCTCAAGCGGGCCCAGGATGAACTGGCGCTGATGGAAGTGGAAGGCCAGTCCGGTGCCGGGCTGGTGAAGGTCCAGATGACCTGCAAGAACTCCGTCAAGCGCGTCACCATCGACCCCAGCCTGCTGGCCGATGACAAGGACATGCTGGAAGACCTGGTGGCCGCGGCCTTCAACGACGCGGTGCGCCGTGCCGAGGAATTGACGCAGGAAAAGATGGGCAAGCTCACCGCCGGCATGCCGTTGCCGCCGGGCATGAAGTTCCCGTTCTGAACCCTGGGGCACCATGGCCGCGCTGGACGCCTTGATCGAGGCCTTGCGCCGCTTGCCCGGCGTGGGCCAGAAGTCGGCGCAGCGCATGGCCTTCCACCTGTTGCAGCACGACCGCGAAGGCGCACGCCAGATGGCCCGTGCGCTCGACACGGCGGTGCAGCGCGTGGGCCATTGCGAGCGCTGCCACACCTTCACTGAAGCCCCGGTCTGCCCCGCCTGCCTGGACCCGGCGCGCGACGGCCGCCAGTTGTGCGTGCTCGAAACCCCGGCCGACCAGGCCGCGGTAGAGCGCACCGGCAGCTACCACGGCCTGTACTACGTGCTGATGGGCAAGCTCAGCCCGCTCGATGGCGTGGGCGCCCATGACATCGGCGTGCCCGGGCTGCTGACGCGGGCGGCCGACGGCGTGGTGCAGGAGGTGATCGTGGCGACCAACTTCACTGCCGAGGGCGAGGTCACCGCGCACGTCATTTCCGAGGCCTTGAAAGCGCGTGGCCTGAAGGTCACGCGCCTGGCGCGCGGCGTGCCGATCGGCAGCGAACTGGAGTACGTGGACCTGGGCACCATTGCCCATGCACTGGTGGACCGGCGCTGAGATGGGGCATCCGGCACCGGAGTACCGGCGCCACCCGCCGAGCGGGTGCTCAGCCGCCGTGGGGCGGCCCGGCGCCGGCTGAGAGCCCGTCCAGCGCCGGCCTTCTGCTCACTGTGCGCTGGGGCGCATTGTCTTGACCGTGTCGTTGGCCGCCGCGGTGGCCCGGCTACCGCGTGCGGCGGTTGGCTTGGCCGAGCGCAGCGGGCGTTTCGCGGGTGCCGCGCGCTGCGCCTTGACCGCCACGAACACGGTCACTGACTGCCCGCGTGCGAACGCCGCATTGGCGCCGACCTGGTTCCACGCGGCCACCCGTGCCGCGGGCAGGCCATAGCGCCGGGCCACCGTGCGCACGGTGTCGCCCTTGCGGGCCTTGAAGACCACGCGCCGGGTGACGGGGCCATCGGGCGCCAGGCTCAGGTTGGCGGTTTCGGCCAGGCGCTCGGACACGTCTTGCGTGGCCGAGGGCTGGCGCGGCACCAGCAGCGTGGAGCCGGCCTTCACCAGCATGCCGGGCGGGATATGGTTGATCTCGCGCAACTGCGCCTCGCTCATGCCCACCTGCTGCGCCACCTGGGCCGTGCGCGATGTCTTGGGCAGCACCCACGCCGTCCAGCTTGCCAGCGGCCCCTTGTGGCTCTTCAGGTTGCGCAGGAAGACGTTGGCGCTGTCGTACGGCAGCAGCAGCTGGGGCGTGCCGGCGGCCAGGATGACGGGCTTGTTGAGCGACGGGTTGAGGGTCTTGAACTCGTCCAGCGGCAACTCGGCCAGCCGTGCGGCCAGGGCGGCGTCGATGTCGCGCTCGATCGGCACGGCAATGAAATACGGGTGGTTTTGCATCTCCGGCAGCGCCAGGCCGAAATTCTGCGGGTTGGCGACGATGTTCTTGACCGCCTGCAGCTTGGGCACGTACAGCCGCGTCTCTGCCGGCATGTTGAGGCTCAGGTAGTCGGTGGGCTTGCCCAGCCGCTGGTTGCGCGCCATGGCGCGCTGCACACTGCCCTCGCCCCAGTTGTAGGCGGCCAGGGCCAGGTGCCAGTCGCCGAACATGCCGTACAGCCTGCCCAGGTAGTCGAGCGCCGCCCGCGTGGATGCCAGCACGTCGCGGCGGTCGTCGCGGAAGACGTTTTGCGTGAGGTCGTACATGCGGCCCGTGGAAGGGATGAACTGCCACATGCCCGAGGCGCGCGCCACCGACATGGCCTCGGGGTTGTACGCGCTCTCGATGAAGGGCAGCAAGGCCAGCTCGGTGGGCATGCCGCGGCGCTCTATTTCCTCGACGATGTGGAACAGGTAGCGGCTGCCCCGGTCGGTCATGCGTTGCACGTAGTCGGGCCGCTCGGCGTACCACTGCTCCCGGCCGCGCACCAGCGTGTTGTCGAGGTCGGGCATGGCAAAGCCGCGCCGGATGCGCTGCCACAGGTCGCGGCGCGCGGCCTCGTCTTCGAGGCTCAGCACGGCTTCCGGGCGCAGCGGGTCGCTGGGCAGGCCGGCGGCCTTGGAGGGCTCTTCGTCGGCCGCCAGGGGCACGGCGCTGGCGGCCTCGCTCACCGCCACGGCACCGGCCTCGTTGCCTGCGGCGCTGGCTGCGGCCGCCGAGGCGGCCGGCGTGGTGGCCACGGCAGGCAGGCGTGCCGTGGCGTCCACGGCCGGCATGCTGAATGCCAGCGGCGGGGAGTCGTTGGACGGGAAGGGGCGGGAGGGGGGGAGCGGGGTGGACGCGCAAGCCAGAAGCAGCGAGGCGGTGGTGAGGGTGGCAGCCGTGGCGCGCAGCCAGCGGGCGGGGACCGCCACGGTGGCAAAGGCGAGGCGCTGCTGCATGGGAGGTGTCGTCATCGGAATTCGTTCTTCCATTGGCGGATGGCTGCAAACACGTCGACCGGATCCCGGCTGGAGGCGCCACGGGCGCAGGCAGCAGCAATCACCTCGGGTTCATTGCAACGCAGGAAAGGATTCACTTGGCGCTCGCGTTCGATCAAAGCCGGCAAGGTCGGCAGCGAGCGGCTGCGCAGACCCCGGCAGAGTACCTCGTACTGCGCGATGGCGGTATTGTCAGGCTCCACGGCGCGCGCGAAGCGCAGGTTGGCGAGCGTGTATTCGTGCGCACAACACACGCGTGTGGCGCCGGGCAGGGCCGCCAGTTGCTCCAGCGAGGCCAGCATTTGCGCCGGCGTGCCTTCGAACAGGCGGCCGCAGCCGGCCGAGAACAAGGTGTCGCCGCAAAAGAGCAGGGGCGCCTGCCCAGGAGGTTCGGCCACGTAGGCAATGTGCCCGGCGGTGTGGCCGGGGACGTCAAGCACCTTGAAGCGCAGGCCCAGCAGGCTGATCTCGTCGCCGCCGCGCAGCTTGTGCACCGCCACCGGCAAGGACTCGGTCGCCGGGCCGTACACCGGGCCTTCCAGGAGGGGCAGCAGATCGGCCACACCGCCCACATGGTCGGCATGGTGGTGGGTCACTAGAATGCCCACCAGCCGGAGCTTGCGTTCAGTGAGCGCAGCACGCACCGGCGCCGCGTCTCCCGGATCCACGACCACGGCACAGGGGCCGTCCTCAAGCATCCAGACGTAGTTGTCGGTAAAGGCGGTGAGTGCGGAGAGTTCCAAGGTGTGCGGCAAGATCCACGGGCGACGAGATTCCCAAGGCAGCGACAACATTCATGACGCAGGGTGCGGCGATTATAGGTATGCCCCCATGGCTGCAAACGCCGGCCGGGCGCTACTTACTCGAATGGGAACAGGCCCAGTTGGACCACGCGGTGGTCGATCTGTTCGGTTTTCACGCGGTGCAGTTGGGCTGGCCTTTTGCCCAGGGCCTGCGGGCAAACCGCATGCCGCACCGCTGGATGCTCGACGACGGGCGCTTTGATCCCGCCATTGCCCGCCCGCCGTACAGCGGTGTTGATGCCGACAAGGGCGCCCGCTGCGTCACCGTGCTCAGTGAATTCGACGCCTTGCCGTTTCCGGCCCAGAGCCTGGACCTGGTGGTGCTGCCGCATGCACTGGAACTCGCGCGCGATGCCCACCATACCTTGCGCGAGGTCGAGCGCGTGCTGGTGCCCGAAGGGCGTGTGGTGGTGATCGGCTTCAATCCCACCAGCCTGTGGGGCCTGCGGCAGCGCTTCGGCCAGCTCGGCAGCAGCCTGGGATTGGGGAGCCTGTTCCTGCCGGAGGCGAATTCGCTCATCGGCTACTGGCGGCTGCGCGACTGGCTCAAGCTCCTGAGCTTCGAGATCGACACCGGCCGCTTCGGTTGTTATCGTCCCGCGCTCAGTTCACAGAAATGGCTCGACCGCCTGGCCTGGATGGACAAGACCGGCGACCGCTGGTGGCCGGTGCTGGGCGCGGTGTACATGCTGGTGGCCGTCAAGCGGGTGCGTGGCATGCGCCTCATCGGCCTGGCACGCAAGAAGAAGGTCGTGGTGCCGGCTGCGCCTGCCGTGATCGCCAACAGCCAGGTACCCCTCCACACGCTGGAGCAGACCCTGCAAGACCTTGCGCCCCTGGCGCAGGACCCTCCCCACTGAACACCAAGAAGGAAGAACCCCATCCCCATGAGTGCAGTGATACAGCGTCCCAGCGTCGTCATCTACACCGACGGCGCCTGCAAGGGCAACCCCGGCCCGGGCGGCTGGGGGGCCTGGCTCTCCAGCGGCGAACACGAGAAAGAGCTGTTCGGCGGCGAGGCCAACACCACCAACAACCGCATGGAACTCACCGCGGTGATCGAGGCGCTGGCCAGCCTCAAGCGCACCAGCGAGGTGGCGATCTACACCGACAGTGAGTACGTCAAGAACGGCATCACCACCTGGATCCACGGCTGGAAGAGCCGCGGCTGGAAGACTGCCGACAAGAAGCCTGTGAAGAACGTGGACCTGTGGCAGCGCCTGGAGGCGCAGGCCGCCTTGCACCATGTGAAGTGGCACTGGGTGCGCGGGCATACCGGCGACGTGGGCAACGAACGCGCCGATGCCCTGGCCAACAAGGGCGTGGCCCTGGCGGGCCAGCGCGCATGAGCTTTCAGCCTTTGTCTTCAGCGTCCTCCCGCCGCGGCCTGGTCCTTGGCATGCTGGGCGCCGCCGTGCTGGCGGCCACGGCCTGCCAGAAGGCGCCGCCCACCTTTGCCAGCATGGACCTCACCGGCGCCGAGTACGGCCGAGATTTTTCATTGCAAGACCCGGACGGCCGCACCCGCACCCTGGCCGATTTCCGCGGCAAGGCCGTGATGCTGTTCTTCGGCTTCACCCAGTGCCCCGATGCCTGCCCCACCGCGCTGGCCCGCGCCGCCGAAGTCCGCCGCCTGCTGGGCCCGCAGGGCGCGCGGCTGCAGGTGATCTTCGTCACCATCGACCCCGAGCGCGACACCGCGGCCGTGCTGAAGGAATACACGCACGCCTTCGACCCCGATTTCCTCGGCCTGCGTGCAGACTTGCCCGGCACGGCGGCGGTGGCCAAGGAGTTCAAGGTGCACTACCAGAAGGTGCCCACCGGCAGCTCCTACACCATGGACCACACCGCCTTCACCTACGTGCTCGACCCGCAAGGCCGGTTGCGCCTGGCCATGCGCCATGAGCTGAGTGCGCAAGATGCGGCCCGCGACGTGGGTCTGCTCCTTTCACAAGCGGGCTGAGGCCCAGCGGAGATTTGCCATGCAATTGAAGCCCTGGCTGGCGGGTGCCGCCTTGTTTGCGGCGCTGGCCGGCCCCAGCCATGCCCAGGTGGCGGTCAAGGGCGCCTGGGTTCGCGCCACCGTGCCGCAGCAGCGCACCACCGGCGCCTTCATGCAGCTCACCGCACCAGTGGCCACGCGGCTGGTGCAGGTGCGTTCCACCGTGGCCGATGCCGTGGAGATCCACGAAATGGCCATGGCCGGCGACGTGATGCAGATGCGGGCGGTCGAGGCCGTCGAGCTGCCGGCCGGCAAGGCCGTGGAGCTGAAGCCGGGCGGCTACCACATCATGCTGATGGACCTGAAGCAGCCGGTGAAGGTGGGCGATGCCGTGCCGTTGACGCTGGTCTTCGAGGGCGCGGACAAGAAGCGCCAGACGCTGGACTTGCAAGTCCCCGTGCGGCCGCTGGGCGCCAGCGCCGCGCCGCCCGGGCACTGAGAGCCTGTGAAGAATTCCGCCAAGGCCGCTCATCCCGCGCCAAAGGCCCCACTCGGCGTTGCAAATGCTCGCCGTAGCCCGGGCTACGTCTGCGCTTTGCACCTTGATTGGGACCTTTGGCGCGGTCTGCTCGGCCACGCCGGAAATCTTCACAGGCTCTGAACCGCGCCCTACCCACCGCCCGGGGCGGTGGGTGATGCCAGGCGTGGTACCAAGCCTGGCACCAGCACGTGGTGCCCGGGCGCCGGCTGGCCACGCCAAGGGATACTTGCATCTTTTGCAGTTCGGCCATGTCCACGGGGTCCTGGCGTGGTGGCGATCTAGGGGCTTGCGCGTACATTCCTGGAAGGCTTTCCCAGCACCCATGAGCTTCACGACATTGCACAAAATGGTGGCGGTCGTCGGCATTGCCGCAACGGCCGGTTTGGCGTATTGGCTCCAGAACCGGCCTGCCGCCGCAACCCTGGGGGGCGCCAGCGTCTCGGGTGCGGCCACGCGCGCCGCCGCTGCGCCGAGCGGCCCGGTGATCGTGGAGGTCGGCCGGGTCGAGGCCATGACCTTGCAGGACGACGAAGCCGCCGTGGGTTCGCTGCGCTCGCGCCAGGGCGTGATGCTGCGGCCCGAGGTGGCCGGGCGCGTGGCTCGGCTGGGCTTTGCAGACGGGCAGCGGGTGCGGCGCGGCCAGGTGCTGGTGCAACTGGACGACACGCTGCAACAGGCCCAGCTCCGGCAGGCCGAGGCGCAGGCGCAGATCGCGCGGACCAGCCTGCAGCGCAGCCGCGACCTGCTGGCCGCCAACTTCATCAGCCAAAGCAGCGTGGACCAGGGCGCGGCCACGCTGGAAGTGGCCGAGGCGCAGGTGGCGCTGGCCAAGGCTCAACTGGGCCGCATGAAGATCCTCGCGCCCTTCGACGGCGTGGTGGGCCTGCGCAGCGTCAATATCGGCGACTACGTCAAGGATGGGGCCGACCTGGTGGGCGTGGAAGACGTGTCCTCGGTGTGGGTGGACTTTCGCCTGCCGGAGCGCGTGATGAGCCGGCTGCGTGCCGGCCAGGCGGTGGAGGCTGCGTTCGACGCCTTGCCCGGACGCCGCTTCCAGGGCCGCGTCGAGGCGATGGATGCGCAGGTGGATGCCAACGGCCGTTCGCTGCTCGTGCGCGCCCGGGTGGACAACCCCGGTGGCCTGCTGCGGCCGGGCATGTTCGCGCGTGTGCGCACCGTGTTCGCGGTGCGCGAAGGTGCGCTGGTGGTGCCGGAAGAGGCGCTGGTGCCGGAAGGCGACAAGCGCTACCTCGTCAAGGTGGTGCCTGGGCCTGATGGTGGGCCGGTGGCCAAACGCCTGGAAGCCCAGGTGGGCCGGCGCCTGCCGGGCAAGGCGGAGATCCTTGCCGGCTTGGCCGCCGGCGACCTGGTGGTCACGGCCGGCCATGCCCGCCTGCTGCGGGCAGATGGCCAGATGTTGAAGATCGTGGAGGTCGGGCGCACGGACGAGGCGCTGGCCCCGTCCCGGCCCGCCAGCGTGGCGGTGCGCGGCACCGGGGCGGCCGTCGTGCCCACGGTGGCGACACCCGTCGCCATTGCGGCCTCTGCCGCGCTCTGAGAGGCTGAGAGGATGAGGACACCGCATGCAGCTTGCTGAAATCTCGGTCCGACGCCCTGTGTTCGCGACCGTGATGTCGCTGCTGCTGGTGCTGGTGGGGGCGGTGTCGTACACGCGGCTGCAGGTGCGCGAGTACCCGCGCATCGACGAGCCGGTGGTCAACGTCAGCACGCGCCTGGCCGGGGCGTCGTCGGAGGTGATCGAGTCGCAGGTCAGCAAGCCGCTGGAGGATTCCATCGCCGGCATCGACGGCGTCGAGATCATCACCTCGATCTCGCGTTCCGAACAAAGCCAGATCACGGTGCGCTTCAAGCTCGAAAAAAGCCCCGACGACGCCGCCGCCGACGTGCGCGACCGCGTGTCGCGGGTACGTGCGCGCCTGCCGGAGGCGATCGACGAGCCGGTCATCGCCAAGGTCGAGGCCGATGCCACGCCCACCGTGTGGCTGGCCTTCAGCAGCGAGGCCTTGTCGCCGCTGGAGGTCACCGACCTGGTCAACCGCGTGGTGCGGCCGCGCCTGCAGACCGTGCCCGGCGTGGCCGACGTGCAGATCAACGGCGACCGCAAGTTCTCCATGCGCATCTGGCTCGACCCCGACAAGCTGGCGGCCTACAGCCTGACCACGCAGGACGTGGAAGACGCGCTGCGGCGGCAGAACCTGGAGGTGCCGGCCGGGCGCATCGAGAGCCGCCAGCGCGAGTTCAGCGTGACCGCGCGCACCGACCTCAACACCGTGGCCCAGTTCGCCGAGGTGGCGGTGAAAAGCAGCCAGGGCTACACGGTGCGCCTCAAGGACGTGGCCCGCATCGAGCAGGCCGCCGCCAGCGAACGCTCCAGCGTGCGGCTCAACGGCGTGCCGGCGGTTTCGCTGGGGGTCATTCGCCAGGCCACGGCCAACCCGCTGGAGGTGTCGGCCGGCGTGCGCGAGCTCATGCCGCGCATCCAGCTCGACCTCCCCACCACGGTGAAGGTGGCGGTGGCCAACGACAACTCGGTCTTCATCGACCGCTCCATCAAGTCGGTGTTCCACACCATCGCCGAGGCGGTGCTGCTGGTGGCGCTGGTGGTGTTCGTGTTCCTGCGCACCTTGCGCGCTTCCATCATCCCGCTGGTGACCATTCCCATCAGCCTGATCGGTTCCTTCGCGCTCATGAGCCTGGCCGGCTTCACGGTCAACACCCTCACCTTGCTGGCGCTGGTGCTGGCCATCGGCCTGGTGGTGGACGATGCCATCGTGGTGCTGGAGAACATCTTCCGCCACATCGAAGAAGGACTCAGCCCGTTCCAGGCGGCGCTCAAAGGCGTGCGCGAGATCGGCTTCGCGGTGGTGGCCATGACCTTGACCTTGGCGGCCGTGTTCGCGCCGCTGGCCTTCACGCCGGGGCGCACGGGCCGCTTGTTCATCGAATTCGCGTTGACCTTGGCCGGCGCCGTAATCGTCTCGGGCTTCGTGGCGCTGACCCTGACGCCCATGCTGTGCAGCAAGCTGCTGCGCCACAACCCCAGCCCCGGGCGCTTTGACCGCGGCATGGAAACGGTGCTGACCCGCCTGACCGAGGGCTACACCCAGGCGCTGCGCTGGACGCTCTCCCATCGCTGGGTGGTGCTGCTGGTGATGGCTGCGGCCGGCGCCGGCAGCGCCTGGCTCTTCAGCCACGCCAAGAGCGAGCTGGCGCCGGTGGAAGACCGCGGCGTGGTGCTGGCCACCGTCAACGCCCCCGACGGTGCCACGCTGGAGTACACCTCGCGCTACCTGCAGGCCATCGAGCGCCTGGGCATGGGGTTTCCGGAGTTCGACCGGGTCTTCGTGGTGGCCGGCAACCCCACGGTGTCGCAAGGCATTGCCTTCATGCGCGCGGTCGACTGGGAAGACCGCCAGCGCGGCACCTTGCAACTGGCGCGCGAGTTGCAGCCGCACTTCCAGGCGTTGCCCGGCGTCACGGCCTTCCCCGTCACGCCGCCCAGCCTGGGCCAGGGCTTCCGCGAACGGCCCATCAACTTCGTCATCGTCACCAGCGACAGCTACGACAACCTGGCGCGGGTGGCCCAGCAGTTCATGGCCGAGATGGCGCGCAACCCGGGGCTGCTGCAGCCCGACAGCGACCTGCGGCTGAACAAGCCGGAATTGTTCATGGAGGTGGACCGCGACCGCGCGGCCGATGCGGGCGTGGCCGTCGACCAGGTGGCGCGCGCGGTCGAAACCCTGCTGGGCGGGCGCAACGTCACGCGCTACAAGCGCGACGCCGAGCAGTACGACGTGATCGTGCAGACCCAGGCCAGCGGCCGCACCACGCCCGAGGACATCACCCGGATCTTCGTGCGAGGCCGCGGCGACGCGATGCTGCCGCTGTCCTCGCTGGTGAAGGTGCGCGAGGCCGTGTCGCCGCGCGAGCTCAACCACTTCAACCAGCGCCGCTCGGTCACGCTCACCGCCAACCTGGCGCCCGGCTACGCACTGGGCGAGGCGCTCACGTTCATGGACCAGACCGCGCAGAAGGTGCTGCAGCCCGGCTATGCCACCGAACTGAACGGCGCCAGCCGCGAGTTCCGCGCCTCCAGCGGCGCGCTGGGGCTGGTGTTCGGGCTGGCGCTGCTGTTCATCTTCCTGGTGCTGTCGGCGCAGTTCGAGAGCTTCGTCGACCCGCTGGTCATCATGCTGGCGGTGCCCTTGTCGATGGTGGGCGCGCTGCTGGCCATGCGCTTCAGCGACGGCACGCTCAACGTCTACTCACAGATCGGGCTCATCACGCTGGTGGGCCTGATCACCAAGCACGGCATCCTGATCGTGGAATTCAGCAACCAATTGCGACGCCAGGGCCGCGATATCCGCCAAGCCGTGGAAGAGGCCGCCTCGCTGCGCCTGCGGCCCATCCTCATGACCACCGGCGCCATGGTGCTGGGGGCCTTGCCGCTGGCCCTGGCCCGCGGCGCCGGGGCCGAGAGCCGGCAGCAGATCGGCTGGGTCATCGTGGGCGGCATGAGCCTGGGCACCGTGCTGACGCTCTTCGTGGTGCCCACCATGGTGACCTTCTTTGCGCGCCGCCGGGTGCCGGGCGAGATCACCACCCCGGCCGAGGCCGAACATCCTGTGCCGGCGGGGCTGGCGTGAACGATTTCACCCGCACACCGCGAACCACCGCGCCAATGACCGCCATACCCACCCCGAAATCCAACGAACTGGCCGAACAACTGGCCCGCGTGGCCCTGCGGGACCATGCGGCGCTGCGGCGCGTGTACGAGATGACCTCGTCACATCTGTTTGGCGTTGCGCTCCGTATTTTGGGCCGACGCGACCTGACCGAAGAAGTAATCCAGGACGCGTTTGTCAATGTCTGGAACCACGCGGGAAGCTATCGCGTCGCACAAAGTCAACCGATGACCTGGCTGATCTCCATTGTTCGAAACAAGGCCCTGGATGTGGTCCGCAGCGCTGTCGTCCGGCGCGAAACTGAAATGCCCACCGATGAGGAGGGCGAGGTGCGCGACATCCCCGACACGCGCCCGCAGGCGCTGGAACTGCTGATGCAGGCGGCCCAGACCCTGCGCATCCGCGAATGCCTGGCGGCGCTGGATGCCTCGCAGCGGCAGTGCCTGGCGCTGGCCTACTACCAGGGCATGTCGCATGCCGAGGTGGCCGAGCACCTGAGCGCTCCGCTGGGCACCGTCAAGACCTGGGTGCGGCGCGGCCTGGAGCGCCTGAAGCACTGCCTGGGGAGCGAGGCATGAACGACATGCTGCACCCCGAGGTGGTCGACCGCCTGGCCGGTGAGTACGTGCTGGGCACCCTGGAGGGCGGCGCGCGGCGCCGCTTCCAGCAACTGATGCTGGAGCGCCCCGCCGTGCGCGTGGCGGTGGCGGCGTGGGAAGGCCGGCTGCACAAGCTGGCCACCTCGGTGCCGGCCCAGATGCCGTCGCCCAAGGTCTGGGCCGCCATCGAGGCCCGCACCCGCCCAGGCCCGCGCGATGAGCGCCAGGGCGCCGGCTGGTGGGGCTGGGTCCGCGGGCTGGGGCAGGCCGCCGTGGCCGCTGCCTGCGGCGTGCTGCTGACGCTGGGGCTGGTGCGCAGCTGGCCGGAGGCCTTTGTCACGGTGGACCAGGTGGCGCAGCGCGAGCAGGTCCTGCCGCAGAGCTACGTGGGCCTGCTGCTCGACGCTGAAAGCCGGCCGGCCCTGCTGGTGAGTTCCACGCGGCACGGCACGCACGTGGCGGTGAAGTCGCTGCGGGTGCTGGAGCCGCCGGCAGGCAAGGTGCTGCAGGTCTGGGCCTTGCCGCGGGAGGGCGTGCCCTTTGCCATCGGGGTGGCCACCGTGACGAAGCCACCCGGCAGCACCAGCTTCGAACTGAGCGAGTCGTCTGAAGCGCTGTTGTCCAAGGTGGGGCAACTGGCGGTGTCGGTGGAAGATGCCCCGGTGGCGCCCGGCGCGGCGCCAAGCGGGCCGTTCCTGCTGAAGGGGCACTGCGTCAAGCTGTGGTGAGGCTCGCCGTACGGCTGTTCTGATCGCTTCATCCTCGTTCGGGTTGAGCTTGTCGAAGCCCTGGTGCCATGCAGACTGGCCCTTCGACAAGCTCAGGGCGAGCGGGAGCGGGGATGGAGCGCGGCAACATCACCCCGTTCGGGCTGAGCTTGTCGAAGCCCCTGATGCCATGTGCACCAGCCCTTCGGCGGGGTTAACGCGCAGTGTGGGGGGCCTGGCCGTTGGCTGGCTGGTCCTCACCCGCCGATGTAGCTCATCTCCACGCGGCGCGGGGCCGTGCCCGCGTCCGGCGGCTGCGCGGCACGCAGTTCGGAGTAGCGGTCTTCGCGCTGGCGCCACAGCAGGCCGATGGCCGCGGCGATGTCGGCGTCATTGCGCGGCGGCGTGCCCAGCCCGCGCAGCAGTGCACGCAGGTCGTGGCCTTCGCTGGCGAACAGGCACATGAACAGCTTGCCTTCGGTGGACAGGCGGGCGCGGTTGCAATCGTGGCAGAACGCCTGGGTCACCGAAGAGATCACGCCGACCTCGCCGGTACCGTCGCGCCAGCGCCAGCGCTCCGCGGTTTCACCGGGCACCAGCGGGTCGATCGGGTCCAGCGGCGACATCGCCTGCAACTGCCGGATCACCTCGGCCGAGGGCAGCACCTCGTCCATGCGCCAGCCGTTGGTGGCGCCCACGTCCATATATTCGATGAAGCGCAGCACCACGGGTGTGTGGCGGAAGTGCCGGGCCATCGGCAGGATCTCCTGCTCGTTGGTGCCGCGCTTGACCACCATGTTCACCTTCAGCGGGCCCAGCCCGGCGGCCAGTGCCGCGTCGATGCCGGCCAGCACCTCGGCCACTGGGAAATCGGCGTCATTCATGCGCCGGAACACGGGGTCGTCCAGGGCATCCAGGCTCACGGTGACCCGCTGCAGCCCGGCGTCCTTGAGCGCCCGCGCCTTGCGTGCCAGCAGCGACCCATTGGTGGTAAGCGTCAGGTCCAGCGGCTCGCCCTGTGGTGTTCTCAGTGCGGCCAGCATCCCGACCAGGATCTCAAGATTCTTGCGCAGCAGCGGCTCCCCGCCGGTGAGGCGGATCTTGCGCACGCCCTGGCTCACGAACAAGCGCGCCAGGCGCGTGATCTCCTCGAAGCTGAGCAGTTCGGCGTGCGGCAGGAAGGCGTAGTCCTTGTCGAACACCTCCCTGGGCATGCAGTAGCTGCAGCGGAAATTGCAGCGGTCGGTGACCGAGATGCGCAGATCGCGCAAGGGCCGGCCCAGGCGATCGGCCGGCAAGCCGCCTGCATCCGGCGCATCGTCAGGCACACGCGGCACGGACGCGCCTTGGCGGTGGTTCACCAGCGGGATGACCTTGCGGGGGGGCATGGCACGCATTGTGCCGGGTCGCTTGCGGGTCGGCGGCCTGAAGGGTTGACCAGGGGGGGTCTAACGCTGCGGCGAGGGCAGGCCCACGTTGTTGGGCGTGGAGGCGGCGGCTGTGGTGGGGTTGGTGCTGGCCGTGGCCTCGATGATGGACAAGGCGCGCCGGCCGCCGTCGAAGCGTTGCGTCCAATAGCCCACGCTCAAGTCTTCGACGCGGATTTGTCCGCCGGTGCGCGGGGCGTGGATGAACTGGTTGTTGCCCAGGTAGATGCCCACGTGCGAGAAGGCACTGCTCACCGTATTGAAGAAGACCAGGTCGCCCGGCCGCAATTCGTCGCGGCCCACCGGCACCAGGCCCGGTGCGGCAGCCTGTTCGCGTGAGCTGCGCGGCAGCACCACGCCCAGCGTGCGCTGGAACACATGGCGCGTGAAGCCGCTGCAATCGAACCCCTCGTCGGCGGAGTTGCCGCCGTGCACGTAGGGCACTCCCATCAGGCCGCGTGCGGCCGTGATCAGTGCCGCCGCCCGGTCGCGGGTCTTGCGCACCAGGGCTTGGGCTTTGTTGGGTGCGGACGGCTTGGCTGCCGACGCGACACGGCGCACTGGGCCGCGTGGCGAGGGAGCAGCCACCCGCTCGTTGGTGGAACGGGCGATATCACCGACCAGGCCGCGCTCGGCCAACAAACGCCCCAAGGGATCGTCTTCCTCGGGGGCGGCATGGGCCAAGGTACTGGCTAGCACGACTGCGGTGACAGCGCACAGTCTGGGAACAAGACTTTTCAGCATCCGTTTCAGGATACGAAGCCTGGTTCGCCCGGTGTTAATTCCAGAAGCCACAAGATGTGTCGTAACACTTTCCGCGGTCCGGTTCCCCTGCGACCCGTGAAGCCCCGTACCGCGCGGCGCCGCCTGCGAAGGCCTGTGTGGGCGGCCGAAGCAACTTTGGATACATCGCGACACGCCGTCCCGCACACTGTTGCTTGAGGAAGACACGCTTCCCGCTTACAAGTTACAAAAGAGAGCCGAAAACATAAGGGTCAGCGCGTAGTGGAGGACGAGGGAGCTTCCCCTGGGCAATACAGGCTACGGGGCAATGCGCATGCCCTGCCGGCGCTGCGGGCGGGTGGAAATGTGGGGTGGTTCGTCGCATTGCACTCCGGGGGGGCCGGGCGTGGCTTGCTGGCCTGCCTGGGAGGTGGGGCGACATATACAGGGGAGGGCGGCCCGGCGCGCAGCCGGGCCCAGTCAAGACGGGCACGGGATGGGGTGCCCTCGGCGCGGCGAGAAACGCCGGTCTTCCGGTTGCCGGCGCCCCGTGTACCGCGTGCAGCGGCCGGGCGCTTGTTCTAACTTCTTAAACCGCGAAACTTTCCAGATTGCGCCCGGCGGCAATGGCTTCCCTCAACCACTTGGGCTGCAGGCCACGGCCCGACCAGGTTTCGCCGGTGTTCTGGTTGCGGTATTTGGCAGGTACTTTCTTCCCGGCCAGCGTGGATGCCTTGCGGGCACGAGGCCCGGCTGCCTTGCCGCGGCCTCCCAACTCAGACAAGCTCACATCGTGATCGGCCATCAGGGCCTTGATCTGCGCGAGTACCTCGGAGCGCTCGGCGTGACGTGCGGCCTGGATTTGTTTCTCCAGATCGGCTTGCTGCTTTTCGAGCGCCGCCTTTTGTGCAACGAGATCCTGATAAGACGCCATGAATGAATTCCTCCACTGGGAGTGATTTCCCGGTGCGGATTCTAGTCGCTGTTCGGCAGTATCAGGGCAAAGTTTGCATGCCGGATCTACTTGTAGCCGATCCGGTCCAGGATCTGCTGAACCCGCACACTATTCAGGCCCACCGCCGAAATGGGCACAAGTTCACGCTTGAAGTCACCCAGCTGGTCGAGTGCCGGGTTGGCGGCGCGCACCGTGGGCACCACCGGATATTCGTTGTTGCCATCGGCAAAATATTTTTGAGCTTCGTCACCGGACAAATACTCCAGAAACTTGACGGCGGCGACCCTGTGTTTGGCATGCCTGGCCACCGCGCCACCTGCCACGTTCACATGGGTGCCGGCACCCTGCTGGTCGGGAAATATCACACCCACCTTCTCCATGACGGCACGATCGTCGGCGTTGCCGGAGCGCAGGAGGCGCGCCACGTAGTAGGTGTTGGTCAGGGCGATGCCGCACTCGCCGCTGGCCACGGCCTTGATCTGGTCGGTGTCGCCGCCCTTGGGGTCGCGCGCCATATTGGCCACCATGCCCTGCAGCCAGGCCTGCGTCTTGTCGGCCCCCAGGCGCTCGTACAGGGCGCCGAACAGCGACAGGTTGTAGGGATGCGAGCCGGAGCGGGTGCAGAGCTTGCCTTTGTTCTTGGGGTCGCCCAATTCCTCGTAGGTATCGGCATCGTCTTTCCTGACGCCGGCCTTGTTGTACACCACGACCCGGCCGCGGGTTGAAAACCCAAACCATGCGGAACCCTGGCCGTCGTCCTTGCTGCGCAGATTGGCCGGAATGCGCTGTTCGAGCAGCGTTGATTTCAGCGGCTGAAACAAACCCTCGGTTTCGGCCCGGTATAGCCGGACCGCATCCACCAGCAGGATCACATCGGCCGGGCTGGCCGCGCCTTCACTTTTGAGCCGCGCCAGGATGCCCGCGTCGTCGGCATCGACCCGGTTGATGCGGATACCCGTGGCCTGGGTGAAGCCGGAATACAGCGCTTCATCGGTCTGGTAGTGCCGTGCGGAGTACAGGTTCAATACCTGTTCCTGGGCCTGCGCCGTCGGCACCAGCGTCAGGGCGCCGAAGCACGCGAGCAACAGGAAAGCAGGCAGATTCATTTGCATGATGATTCCGTGGTGTGGGGTACTGCGGCAGGCAGGACCGGGCCTCGAAACGAGGCGATCGATGTGTGCTTGGGGCTTGCGGGCGCACTGGCACCCGCTGCAAACATTAGCCAGCCTAGGCCGTGGGCGGCACGTAGCCGGCCGGCTTGTCGCCGCCGCCGCCGAAGAAGAACTGCTCCATCTGCCGCGCCAGGTATTGCCGGGCGCGCAGATCGGCCAGATTGAGGCGGTTTTCGTTCACCAGCATGGTCTGGTGTTTCTTCCAGAGCTCAAAGGCTTCCTTGCTGATGTTGTCGTAGATGCGCTTGCCCAGGTCGCCCGGGTAAGGCAGGTACGTGAGGCCCTCGGCCTCTTTTTTGAGATAGGTGCACTGAACCATGCGGGTCATGAGAATCACTCCTGCTCAGGTGAGCGGTTTGACCAGCACTTGCGAGCGCCGGTCCCAGTTGTATTTGCGTTTGCGTGCTTCGGGCAGCCAGTCGGCATCGACCTGCTGGAAGCCGCGCTTGATGAACCAGTGCATGGTGCGCGTGGTCAGCACAAAGAGGCTGGTCAGGCCCATGGCCTTGGCGCGCTGCTCCACGCGCCGCAGGATGCGCTCGCCGTCGCCTTGGGCCTGCACCTGCGGCGAGATGGTGAGTGCGGCCATCTCGGCGGTCTTGGCCTCGGGGTAGGGGTAGAGCGCGGCGCAGCCGAAGATCACGCCGTCGTGCTCGATCACGGTGTAGTTGTCGATGTCGCGCTCGATCTCGGTCCGGTCGCGCTTGACCAGGGTGCCGTCTTGCTCGAATGGCTCGATCAGCCGCACGATGCTGGCCACGTCATCGGCGGTGGCTTCGCGCAGGCTTTCCAGTTTTTCGTCGACCACCATGGTGCCGATGCCATCGTGCGTGTACACCTCCATCAGCACCGCGCCGTCCACGGCGAAGGGGATGATGTGCGAGCGCTCCACGCCGGCGCGGCAGGCTTTCATGCAGTGCTGCAGGTAGCGGGCGGTGTCGCTGGGTTGCGCGGCATCGCCCAGCACCGTGAGCAGCTTTTCGGCATCAGCCACGGCCAGCTCGGTGTCCACGGGGCTCTCGGGGTCGGCCGGGTTCTCGCGCACGCCCGGCGCCTCGGCCACGAACATCAGCTTGTCGGCCTGCAAGGCGATGGCAATGCTGGTGGCCACGTCTTCCATGGTGAGGTTGAAGGCCTCGCCGGTGGGCGAGAAGCCGAACGGCGACATCAGCAGCACAGCGCCGATGTCCAGCGCACTGCGCACGGCCTTGCTGTCGACCTTGCGCACCACGCCCGAGTGCATGAAGTCCACGCCATCGACGATGCCCACGGGCCGCGCGGTGAGGAAGTTGCCCGACACCACCCGCACGGCGGCGTTGGCCATGGGCGTGTTGGGCAGGCCCTGTGAGAACGCGGCCTCGATCTCGAAACGCAGCTGGCCCGCGGCCTCTTGGGCGCAATCCAGCGCAATGGCGTCGGTGATGCGCTGGCCGTGGCTGAAGCGGGAGCTGTGGCCCTTGGCGGCGAGTTGTTCGTTGAGCTGCGGCCGAAAGCCGTGCACCAGCACGAGCTTGATGCCCATGGCATGCAGGATGGAAAGGTCCTGCACGAAGGCGTTGAGCTTGCCTGCCGCAATGGCCTCGCCGGCGAGCGCCACCACGAAGGTTTCGCCGCGGTAGGCGTGGATGTACGGCGCGACCGAGCGGAACCACGGCACGAAGGTGTGGGGAAAGACCAGGTCCATGGGCACTCGGTAGGTAGGCGGGCAGCGATTTTGCCGTATGGCGCCTGCCATGCCGCCGTGCGGTCTTCCGCACGGATAATCCGCGCCTCGTGAATTCGCCCCGTCCCCTCTCCCGCCCCGCCCCCCGCACCCGCGCGCCCGGGCCCCCCCGGCCGCACAGGCCGCCTGCCAACCCAGTGCCGCCGATCACCTTCCCGGAGTCGCTGCCGGTCTCCGGCCAGCGCGGGGTAATCGAGCGGGCCATCGCCGAGCACCCGGTGGTCATCGTCTGCGGCGAGACCGGCTCGGGCAAGACCACCCAGTTGCCCAAGATCGCGCTGGCTCTGGGGCGCGGCCCCGGCCGGGGCACGGGACTGATCGGCCATACCCAGCCGCGCCGCATTGCCGCCTCCAGCGTGGCCAAGCGCATTGCAGAGGAACTCAACACCCCGCTGGGCGAGGTGGTGGGTTACAAGGTGCGCTTCCAGGACCGGCTGCATCCGGGGGCGTCGGTGAAGCTGATGACCGACGGCATCTTGCTGGCCGAGACGCAGACCGACCCGGACCTGCGCGCCTACGACACGATCATCATCGACGAGGCGCATGAGCGCAGCCTGAACATCGACTTCCTGCTGGGCTATTTGCGGCAATTGTTGCCGCGCCGGCCGGACCTGAAGATCATCGTCACCTCGGCGACCATCGACGCCGACCGGTTTGCGCAGCACTTTGCCTCGGCCCGCGGCCCGGCCCCGGTGATCCTGGTGAGCGGGCGGCTGTTCCCGGTGGAGCAGCGCTGGCGGCCCTTCGAGGAGAGCCGTGAGTTTGATCTGAACGATGCCATCGCCGACGCGGTGGATGAGCTGTGGCGCGGCGGTCCCGGCGACGTGCTGGTGTTCCTGCCCGGCGAGCGCGAGATCCGCGAGGCCACCGAACACCTGCGCCGGCGTCACCCGCCGGGCGTGGACGTGCTGCCGCTGTTTGCGCGCCTGAGCCCCGCCGAGCAGGACCGCATCTTCGAGCCGCATGGCGCGCGCCGCATCGTGCTGGCCACCAACGTGGCCGAGACCTCGCTCACCGTGCCGGGCATCCGCTACGTGGTCGATTCGGGCCTGGCGCGCGTGAAGCGCTACAGCTACCGGACCAAGGTCGAGCAACTGCAGATCGAGTCCATCAGCCAGGCGGCCGCCAACCAGCGCGCCGGGCGCTGCGGCCGCGTGGCCGACGGCGTGTGCATCCGCCTGTACGACGAAAAAGATTTCCAGGGCCGCCCGCGCTTCACCGACCCGGAGATCCTGCGCTCGTCGCTGGCGGGGGTGATCCTGCGCATGAAGGCGCTGCGCCTGGGGCAGGTGGAAGACTTCCCGTTCCTGGAACCCCCGCCGCGCAAGGCCATTGCCGACGGCTATGCCTTGCTGGGCGAACTGGGCGCCGTGGACGACGCCAACGAGCTCACCGCGATGGGCCAGGAACTGGCGCGCCTGCCGCTGGACCCGCGCGTGGGCCGCATGATCCTGGAAGCGCGCGACCGCCAAAGCCTGAGCGAGGTGCTCATCATCGCCTCGGCCTTGTCGGTGCAGGACGTGCGCGACCGGCCCATGGAGCATGCCCAGGCGGCCGACGAGAAGCACAAGAAGTTCGACGACGAGAAGTCGGAATTCATGGGCTACCTCAAGCTGTGGCAGTGGGTGGGCGAAGGCCGCGGCACGCATGGCCATGCCGACGCGGCCACGGCGGCCGTGGACACTCACCGCCTGAGCAACCGCCAGCAGGAGCAGCGCCTGCGCGACAGCTTCGTCTCGCCGCGGCGCGTGCGCGAGTGGCGCGACATCCATTCGCAGCTGCACACCGTGGTGGCCGA
>Ga0307516_10002318_pt1 | contig 25634 bp, 20 predicted proteins | sample 19_EM_MG_FD_203310 | JGI IMG/M metagenome (GOLD analysis project Ga0307516, IMG submission 203310) | Populus trichocarpa ectomycorrhiza microbial communities from riparian zone in the Pacific Northwest, United States - 19_EM | ecosystem: Host-associated > Plants > Roots > Unclassified | place...
TCGTCGGGGCACTGTGCCTGGCCGCTTTCGCCGCGCATGCGTTGCCGTCCGATTCGCCCGCGACCGGGCCCGTGTCGGTGTCCGACAACGCCAAGGTGTCGTCCGTCGACTCCTCCGGCCGCTTCGATCTGTCTGTCAACAGCGCCAACGCGGCGCAGGTGTTCGCGCAGATCGGCGCCGGCACCGGCTACAACATGCTGGTGTCGCCCGAGGTCAGCGGCAACATCACCGTGACGCTGAAGGACACGACCGTCCTCGAAGCGATGGACACGTTGCGCGAGCTGTTCGGCTACGACTTCCGCGTCAGCGGCAAGCGCATCTTCGTGATGCCCAACACCGTGCAGACGCGCGTGTTCAAGATCAACTACCTGCCCGGACGGCGCGAGGGCGCGAGCGACACGCGCGTGACCTCCAGCTCGATCACGCAGGCCAGCACCGGCACGAACACCGGCTCGACATCGGGTGGTGGCTCCGTCAACGGCAGCAGCGGTAACAGCGGCAGCGGCAACGGGTCGCGCGCCGACGACAGCACGCACGTCCGCACCACCTCCGACGCCGACTTCTGGCGCGAGGTGCAGCAGTCGCTCAACGTGATGGTGGGCTCCGAAGGGCACCGCAGCGTGGTGCTCAACCCGTCCGCCGGCATCATCGTCGTGCGCGCCACCTCCACCGAGCTGCGCCAGGTCGAGGCCTACCTGAAGGCCATCCAGGTCAGCATCGAACGCCAGGTGATGATCGAGGCCAAGATCGTCGATGTCGACCTCGACACCGGATCCCAGGCCGGCATCAACTGGGCCGGCTTCACCAACGGCCTGTTCGGCGGCAAGGGCCACCTGACGATGGGCGTCGGCCAGCCGGGCGCGACGCTCGGCAGCAGCGGCTCGTTGAGCGATGGCACGAACACGCTCGCCGCCGGCGCCTCGCTGGTGGCCAGCACGATCGGCAAGGGCTTCTACGGGCTCGCGTTCCAGTCGGCCAATTTCGCATCGGTGCTCAATTTCCTGCAGTCGCAGGGCAATGCCGAAGTGCTGTCGAGCCCGCGCATCGCCACGCTCAACAACCAGAAGGCCGTGCTCAAGGTCGGCACCGACCAGTTGTTCGTGACCGGCGTCTCCACGTCGACGACCAGTTCGGGCAGCAGCACCACCTCGTCGCCGTCGCTGACGCTGCAGCCGTTCTTCAGCGGCATTGCGCTGGACGTCACGCCGCAGATCGACGAGGCCGGCAACGTGATGCTGCATGTGCATCCGTCGATCAGCGCGGTGACCGAGGTCACCAAGAACATTGATCTCGGTTCTCTCGGCTCCTATCGGCTGCCGCTCGCCAGCAGCACCGTCAACGAGACGGACAGCATCGTGCGGGTCCACGACGGCGAGATCGTCGCCATCGGCGGCCTGATGCTTCACGAGGCGCATGACGACCGCACCGGCCTGCCGGTGCTGGGCGACGCGCCGCTGATCGGCGGACTGTTCCGGCAGAAGTCCGTCAGCTCGCACAAGCGCGAGCTGGTGATCCTGATGAAGCCCACGATCATTCCGGGCGACGGGCCCTGGCCCTCGGGCGCGGACAACACGCCGTCGCCCGTCTCGCTGGCGATGCCGCCGGTCGATCGCTGAGGAGCAGTTCATGGCCCGTCCGGAACGCGTTCGCCTGGGAGAGATGCTGGTCCAGCAGGGACTGATGACCAACGACCAGCTCAGCGAGGCGCTGGCGGCCCAGAAGGCCACCGGCCGCAAGCTGGGCCGCGTCATCGTCGACAGCGGCTGGGTCAACGAGGTCCAGATCGCGCAGGCGCTCGGCAAGCAACTGCGCATTCCGTTCGCGGACCTCACCCGGCGCAGCGTGCGCCCGGAGGTCGCGCGCCTGCTCCCGGAAGTGCAGGCTCGCCGCCTGCGCGCGCTGCCGCTCGAGGCCGGCCCGGACAGTGTCAAGGTCGGCATGGCCGATCCTTCGGACATCAACGCATATGACGAGATCGCGCGCCTGATCCAGCGCGAGATCGACCTGGTCGTGGTGGCCGAGAGCCAGCTGCTCGGGTTGATCGACCGGTCGTATCACAACACCGAGGAGATCGCCGGCCTCGCCAAGGAATTGACGACGGAGCTGGCCAGCAACGAGGTTGACCTCGGCGACTTGCTGGGCCTGAACAGCAACAGCGCGGAAGACGCCCCCGTGGTGCGCCTGCTTTATTCGGTGTTCGAGGAAGCCCTGCGCGTGCGCGCCTCGGACATCCACATCGAGCCGCAGGAGAAGTCGCTGCGCATCCGCTACCGCATCGACGGCGTGTTGCACGTGCAGACCGAGGCCGACTCGAAGATCTCGGGCGCGGTCGCGCTGCGGCTCAAGCTCATGTCGGGGCTGGACATCTCCGAGAAGCGCCTGCCGCAGGACGGCCGCTTCGGCGTCAAGCTGCGCAACGGCGCGGTCGACGTCCGCCTGTCCACGATGCCGACGCAGTACGGCGAGTCGGTCGTGATGCGACTGTTGAACCAGAGCGGCGGCATGCTGCGCCTGGAATCGCTGAACCTGCCGCCACGCGTCAGCGAGGCCTTGCAGCGCGCGATCCACAAGCCCAGCGGCATGGTGCTGGTGACCGGGCCCACCGGCAGCGGCAAGACGACCACGCTCTACGCCGCGCTCAACGAGCTCAACAGCACCGAGAAGAAGATCATCACGGTGGAGGATCCGGTCGAGTACCGCTTGCCGGGCCTCAACCAGGTGCAGGTGCTCGAGAAGATCGACCTGAGCTTCGAGCGCGTGCTGCGTGCCGCGCTGCGCCAGGATCCCGACATCGTGCTGGTGGGCGAGATGCGCGACCAGAAGACCGCGGAGATCGGACTGCGCGCCGCGCTGACCGGCCACCTGGTGCTGTCGACGCTCCACACCAACGACGCGCTGTCGACGCCGATGCGCCTGATCGACATGGGCGTGCCGCGCTACATGGTGGCGCTGTCGCTGCAACTGGTGCTCGCGCAGCGCCTGGTGCGCGTGGTCTGCTCGCACTGCTCCGAACCGTACGAGCCGAGCGCGCACCAGCGGGCCTGGGTCACGGCGCTGCAGGGCGGACGCGAGACCGACCTGAGCGGACTGCGCCACGGCCACGGCTGCAGCCACTGCAACCAGACGGGCACGATCGGGCGCACGGGCGTCTACGAATTCCTGGAGGTCAACCAGGAACTCATCGAGGCCATGAACCACGGCGACCCGGCGCACTTCAACGCGGCGGGCCGCAAGCAGATGGCGGGCCACACGCTCGCCCGGGATGCGTTGCGCCTCGCGCTCGAGGGACGCACCACGATCGCTGACGCGATGCACGTCTCGAGCCAGGTCGAAGACTGATGCCCACCTACGCCTACACCGGCCGCAGCAATGCGCAAGCCGTGAGCGGCGTGCTGGAAGGCGTGTCCGCCGACGTCGTCGCCGACGTGCTGCTGGCGCGCGGCGTGGTGCCCGTGACCATCACCGCGAGCACCGCGGCCCGGAGCGCCGACGGTTCGGACGCGCCCAGCCTCGCGCAGCGCTTCGAGCAGTGGTCACTGCCGCAGGTCTCGGTGGTGGACCTCATGCTGCTCAGCCGCCAGTTGCACACCCTGCTGAAATCGGGCGTGCCGATCCTGCGCGCGCTGACGGGGCTGCAGGATTCATCGACGCATGTCCGGCTGAAGCAGATGCTGCTGGCGGTGCGCCAGAGTCTCGAGTCCGGGGTCGAGCTGTCGATGTCGATGGCACAGCACCCGAAGATCTTCGACTCGTTCTACGTGGCGCTCGTGCGCGTCGGCGAAATGACGGGTCGCATGGAGGAGGTGTTCTTGCGCCTGTTCCATCATCTCGAGTTCGAGATGTTCATGGGCCAGCAGGTCAAGTCGGCGCTGCGCTACCCGATGTTCGTGATGGCCGCGATGGTGGCGGCGATCGGCGTCATCAACGTCATGGTGATCCCCGCGTTCGCCGACGTCTTCAAGAGCCTGGGCGCGGAGCTGCCGCTGGCCACGCGCATCCTGCTGGGCATGTCCTCGTTCACCATCCATTACGGATGGCTGGTGGTGATCTTCTTCGCCGCAGCGGGCTTCGGACTGCGCCACTACATCGCGACGCCCGAGGGCAAACTGCTCTGGGATCGGCTGAAGCTGAAGGTGCCGCTCGCCGGCAAGATCGTTCGCAAGGCGATGCTGGCGCGTATGGCACGCAGCCTGAGCCTGTCGCTCAAGAGCGGCGTGCCGGTCGAGCAGGCGCTGTCGGTCGTGGCGCAGACCGTGGAGAACAGCCACATGTCGCGCAAGGTCGACCAGATGCGCTCGAGCGTCGAACGCGGCGAGTCGATCCTGCGTGCGGCCATGGGCAGCGGCATCTTCACGCCGATGGTGTTGCAGATGATCGCGGTGGGCGAGGAAACCGGCGCGCTCGACGAATTGCTCGACGAGATCGCCCAGCTCTACACCAACGAGGTGCAGTACGAGCTGAAGACGCTCGCGCAGCAGATCGAGCCGATCATGATCGTGTTCATCGGCATCCTGGTGCTGACCCTCGCGCTGGGTGTCTTCCTCCCCATCTGGGATCTTGGCCGTGTTTCGCTCAAGAAGTGACCGGATGTTGCCGATGAAGAAGATGGCGATGGCGCTGGTTCCGGTACTCAGGACGGCGCGCATCGAATTCGCGCTCACGTTGATCGTGATCGGAATCGGCGTATCCATCGCGCTGGGTCGGCTCGACGAGTTGCAGGCCGCTGCCCGTCGGGTGGTCGACCAGCTCGGTGCCACACAGAACCGTGCCGCGTCCAACCTGGACCAGGCGCATTGCGTTTTTCCTTTCGCTGCCTCCGGGGCGGCATCTTCCCCCTGTCCTTCACCGACTCCCAGGAGCACCCCATGAGAAACATCCGACCCTTCCGCGCTGCGCGCGTTGCACAACAAGGCTTCACGATGATCGAACTGATCGTCGTGATCGTCATCCTCGGCATCCTCGCCGCCACCGCGTTGCCGAAGTTCATCGACATGCGCGGCGACGCCTCGAACGCCGCCGCAGCGGGCGTCGCCGGCGCCGCAGGCTCCGCCATGAACGTCAACCTCAGCGGTTGCGCCATCACGAACAACGTCGTGACGGCCAACAAATGCGTCAAGGTGAGCACCTGCGCCACGGCCACCGTCGCGTCGCTGCTGCAAGGCGGCCTGCCGGTGGGCTACACCACCGCGTTCAAGGCCGGCGGCGCCGACCTGACGACCACCAACGGCGCCACGACGACCTGCACCGTCACGTACACGTCCGGCACGCAGACCTACACGTCCGACTTCACCGGCGTCTCCGCCGGCAACTGACGCGCTATCCTCCGCGCCATGCGCAACCTGCTGGGTCGTTGGCTGGTGCCGCTGATGGCGGCGTTGGCCTTGCTATGGGCCTTCCCGGCCGGCGCGGCGACCTATGCGTTTCGCAGCGACAGCTTCTCCTGGGAGACGGCGGCCAACGTCGTCACCTGGGACAAGACCTGCACGGACTATCCCAACGACGACGACAAGGCCACGGTCAACCTGAGCGGCGGCTTCAAGTTCACGTATGCGGGCACCGCCTACGCCAGCGTGCGCATCCTGTCCAACGGCATGCTGCAGTTCGGCACGGACACCGGCTTCTTCCGCAACTACACGACCTCCAACCTCCCCTCCGGATCGGCCGACACCCAGCCGGGCTGCACGGCCGGCGCCGCGAGCAACCTCATGATGGTCTATTGGGCCGACATGAATCCGGGGGCGGCCGGCAGCGGCAATGTCACCTGGGAGCAGAAGGGCGTCGCGCCCAACCGCTACCTGGTGGTGTCATGGAACAGCGTCTACCAGTACGCCACCAGCACGCCGTATGCATTCCAGGTGATCCTGTACGAGAACGGCCAGTTCAAGTACCAGTACGGCAACAGCAACGCCACGGGCTCGCAGGCGACGATCGGCGTGCAGGTCTCGACGTCCGACTACACGCTCTATTCGTACAACAGCGGCTACAACGCCAACGGCACGGCCATCCGCTGGTTCATTCCCTCCGGCACGCCCGCGCGTCTGGCTGAATACCGGTTCGACGAATACGCGTGGAGCGGCCGCGTGGGCGAAGTGGCCGACAGCTCCGGCAACACCAACAACGGCATACGCATCGGTTCGGCGCAGACCGTCGCGGGCGGCCAGGTGTGCCGCGCCGCCGATTTCCCCGCCAACACCACGACGGCGATCTCCGCGGTCGACACCGCGCTCGATGTCGACACCAGCATCGGCAGCAGCGGCACGCTGTCGTTCTGGGTCCGCAGCAACGTCGCCTGGAGCAGCCCGACGCCGGCGATGCTGATGGACGCGTCGACGGTCGCCACGCGCCCGTTCTACGTCATGCGCAACGCCGGCGGTGCCCTGCGCTTCTCGCTCGCCGACAGCGCCGGCACCGTCGTCACAGCCACCACGGCCGCACAGGGGACCGCCGCAGCGACCTGGCTCCATGTCGCCGCCACCTGGCGCATGGCCACCGGCACCAACCAGACGACGCTGCGCATCTACGTCAACGGCTCGCTCGCCACGACCGCCATCGGCACGACCAATGGCGGGCTCGACCCGAGCCTCGGGTCGCTGTACGTCGGCGACAACCGCAGCACCGCCACGCCCGCCGGCGCGACCGCCAATTCCGCCAACGGCCAGATCGACGAGCTGCGCGTCTACAACTTCGAGCTGAGCGCCGCCGAGATCGCGCTCGACATCGCCCAGACGCACACCTGCGCGCCACCGCTCGACCACCTGGCGATCCAGCACGCCAGCGGCACCGGCGTGACGTGCTCGCCGGCCACCGTGACGATCGTGGCGTGCCAGGACAGCGCCTGCATCACGCAGTACACCGGCGGCGTGGCGGGCGCGATGTCGAGCGTGGGCGGCACCGTCAACTGGCCCGCCGGCACCAGCTTCTCCATTGCGGCGGGCAGCGGCACCACCACGGTGTCGTTGCAGGAGAGCGTCGCCGGGTCGACGCTTCTCGGCGCGGCCAGCGCCGCGCCCGTGGCGATCGCGCCGACGACCTGCAACTTCGGATCGCCGTCGTGCACCTTCACCGCGGCGAACGCGGGGCTGCTGTTCGACGTCCCGGCGCATGTGGCCGACACCGCGCAGAGCGTTACCGTGACCGCGGTGCGCAAGTCCGACAACAGCGCCGTTTGCACGCCAGCGTTCGCGAGCGTCAGCAAGGCGGTGACGTTCGGTTGTGGCTACCAGAACCCTTCCAGCGGATCGCTGGCGGTCCGGGTGGGCGGTATCGCGCTGAACGCGAGCAACAACGCGGGGGGCGTCTGCGACGCCGGTGGCCGCGCGGTCACGCTGGCGTTCAACGCTTCGGGCGTGGCGACCACCACGGTGCAGTACGCGGACGTCGGACAGGTGCAGCTCAACGCCAGCTACACCGGCACCACGGGCGCAGAGGCGAGTCTCGTGATGACGGGCACCGACACGTTCATCACCGCGCCGTCCTCGTTCGTCTTCAGCGGCATCACCGCGTCGCCCATCAAGGCCGGCAAGTCGTTCTCGGCGACGCTGACCGCCCGCAACGCCAGCAACGTGGCCACGCCGAATTTCGGCCGCGAGAGCACGCCCGCGGTTCCGGTGCTGAGCTTCGCGCGCGCCAGCGCGATGGGCGCGGGCGCGGCCAACGGCAGCTTCACGGGCTCGTTCGGCGGGTTCACCAGCGGCGTTGCCAGCGCCAGCAACCTGGTCTGGAGCGAGGTGGGCATCGGCGACCTGTCGGTTGCCCTGACCAACTACCTCGGCAGTGGCCTGAACGCCAGCGGCACGACCGGCACCGCGGGGGCGGTGGGGCGCTTCATTCCCGATCATTTCGACGTCGCCGTCACGCCCGCCTGCGGCGCCTATTCCTACGCCGGCCAGGCGTTCCAGGTGCAGCTGACCGCGCGCAACGGCGCCGCGACGCCGGCGACGACGCTCAACTACGACGGCAGCGGCGTGACCACGCCGGCCTACGCCAGGGTGACCACGCTCAGCGAGGCCGTGGCGCTCGGCGTCGGCGGCTTCGGCAGCAGCGGCAGCGTCGCCGCCGCGACGTTCGCGCGCGGGCTGGCGACGTCGAGCACGCCGGCCTACACGTACGCGACCAAGCTGACCCCGCAGGCCACGCTGGTGGTGCGCGCCACCGACACCGACGGCGCGAGTTCGGCCAACGCCGCCACGCCCATCGAAGGCAGCACGCTGCTGCGCAGCGGCCGGCTGCGCCTGAGCAGCGCGTGGGGCTCCGAGAAGACGCCGTTGCAGGTGGCCGTCCAGGCGCAGTACTGGAGCGGCAAGGCGTGGGTCCTCAACAACGCGGACAACTGCACCGTCGTGCCCGCCGCCGCGGCCTCGAAATCGAATCCGATCGACAGCAAGGGCGCCGTCAGCGGCGCGATGAACAACACACTGTCGGCCATCACGCTGGCCGGTGGACAAGGCAATCTCGGCGTTTCCGCGGCGAGCCCCATCGCCACCGGCAGCATCGACATCGCCTTGAATCTGGGATCGGCCGGCACGGACCAGTCGTGCGTCAGCGGCACGCGTCCGGCGAGCACGGGCGCGGCGCTGCCGTGGCTGCGTTCGCAGAACGGCGGCTGCAGCGCGCTGTGGGATCGCGATCCGTCGGCCCGGGCGACGTTCGGCGTCTACGCCCCCGAATCCACCAAGACCGTCCATGCGCGCGAACTCTTCTGATCGACGCGGCCAGCGGGGCTTCACGATGGCCGAGCTCATCGTCGTGATCGTCATCGTGGGCATCCTGGCCGCCGTGGCCGGCCCCAAGATCCAGGGCATCCTCGGTGCGCAGGACGACGCCTGGCGCGACCAGGCGGTGGCGGCGCTGCGCCTGGGCCAGAAGACGGCTGTCGCCAGCCGGCGCCTGGTCTGCGCCGTCGTCGCCACCGGCAGCGTCACGCTCTCCATCGCGCCCGCGAACCCGGCCTCGACGTGCAGCGCCACGCTGCCGGGCCTGGACGGCAGCGGTAGCGCCACCAGCAGCCGTTCGACTGCCGCCACCAGCGTGAGCCCGCAGGCCACGCTGTACTTCCAGCCGACCGGCCAGGTGAGCACGGACGGGGCGGGTTCGGCCGTCGCGAACTTCACGGTGTCCATCGCGACGGAATCCGCCATCAGCGTCGTCGGAGCGACCGGCTATGTGCATTGACCGAGCCCGGCGCCGATCGCGCGCGCGCGGTTTCACCCTGGTGGAGATGGTCATCGCGATCGTCGTGCTGGGGGTCGGCCTGGCGGGCGTGATGATCGCGTTCTCGACCACGACGCGTGCTTCCTCCGATCCGCTGGTCAACAAGCAACTGCTCGCGGTAGCCGAGGAGATGCTCGACGAGATCGAGCTGCGTCCCTACGCGCCGGTGGCCAACGCCGCCGCGGGGGGCTGCAGCCGCCTCACGTTCAACGACATCGCCGACTACGACGGCTATGCCACCAGCGGCCGGGTCTGCACCATCGACGGCACGCCGATCCCGACGCTCACCGGACTGTCTGTCGTGGTGCACGTCCAGGCCGGCACCTTGTCCGGCGTCGCGGCGTCGCGCCGCATCACGGTCACGGTCAGCCGGACGGACGCCAGCCTCACGCTGGTGGGCTGGCGCACCGACTACGCCTCATGACGGCCGCTCGCCGACTCACGCGTGCGCCCAGCGCCGGCTTCACGATGATCGAGCTGACGCTGGTCATCGTGATCGCCGGCATCCTGGCGGCGACGCTCACGGTCTTCATGCGGCCCGCGATCGACAGCTACATCGCCACCGGCAACCGCGCCGAGCTCACGGACCAGGCCGACACGGCGCTGCGCCGGATGCTGCGCGACATCCGGCTGGCCGTGCCCAACTCGGTCCGCACGCCGGGATCGCAATGCGTGGAGGTGGTTCCGAGCGCGAGCGGCGGCCGCCTGCGCATGGGCCCCGACACCGTCAACGACGTGGCCGCGGGCTGCACGGCGGGGGCCAACTGCGCTGCGCCGCTGGATACGAGCCAGGCCACGACCGTGGTGGACACGCTGACGCCGCTGTCGAGCACGCCTGCCGTCGGCGACTGGCTGGTGCTGGGCAACCTGAATCCGAACGACGTCTACGCGGGCGTCAACCGGGCGGCCATCGCCGCCGTCGCGACGCCGGCCGCGACGCAGGGGCGCGTCCGCCTCAGCGTGGCGAGCACGCAGTTTCCGGCGGGCTACGACAGTGGACGCTTCACCATCGTCTCCAACGCGCAGAAGGCGGTCTTCTACACCTGCAGCGGAGCGGATGGCACGGTCAACGCCTCGGGTGACGGCAAGGGCACGCTCTACCGCTCGTCCAACTACGGCTTCAACGCGGCTTACCCGACGAGCTGCCCGTCCACGGCCAACGCGGACATCGTCGCGACCCGGGTCAAGAGCTGCACCTTCGTCTACGACCCGAACCCCGGTGCCACGCAGCAGTACGGCTTCGTATGGATCGACATCGAGCTGGCGCGCAACAACGAGACCGTGGGCCTGGCGAGCGGCGCCCACGTGGTGAACGCACCATGAGCACGCGTCTTCGAGCCGCGCGCGGCTTCGGTTCGATCGCGATCCTGGTCGTGCTTGTGATGCTGGCCGCCCTGGCCGCGGCCATCGTGCGGCTGGGCGCCAGTGCCCAGACGTCGAGCGCGCTCGACACGCTCGGCACGCGCGCCGACCAGGCGGCGCGGGCCGGTGTCGAATGGGGCCTCTACCAGGCATTCAAGGGCTCCTGGACGACCTGCGCCGGTGCGAGCCAGACGCTGGACCTGCGCACTGACATGGGCATGGTGGTCACGGTGACATGCACCTCGACGACCTACAACGAGGGCGAGACCTCGCCCGGCGTCGCCAAGGTGTTGCGCGTCTACACGATCGACGCGATCGGCTGCAACAGCACCGCCTGCCCCGACAACACCCGCGCCTCGCAGGGCAACTACGTGGAGCGCCGCCGACAGGTGCAAAGCGCCAGCTGAGCGCGTCGGCACCGCTGAACGCGACAGCGTGCGGAAATGGGGGGGCGTTTCAGTGTTTCCATGCCTGTGCACCGCAGCAAAACCGGGGCATCATCGTTGCAACTCCAACGTTGGCACCCCATGGGAAATCCCTACCAGGTCATCTGCCTCAGTGCCGTCGCGCCGGACTTGTTCACGTCGTCCTATGGACCCTTCGTGCTCAATGCCTGCCGCACGCTGGGCGACATCGCCGATGCGCTGCACAACAGCCCCTGCGATGCCATGCTGGTCGAGGTGAAGACGCCGGCGGACTACGACAAGCTGCTGGCGTGGCCCGGCCTGGCGCATGCGGTGATGGATTCCGCCGTGGTCGTCGTGGCGCCGGAGCCGACGCCGGCGCAGTGCATCAAGCTGCTGCAGATGGGCGTGCAGGACGTGCTGGCCAAGCGCCACGCGAGCGACGATTCCCTGGGCCGCGTGCTGCGCGTGGCCATCGAGCGCAAGCGCATGGACGCGAGCGCGAAGCGCGCGTTCAGCACCGACCTGACCACCGGCCTGCCCACGCACGCGCAGTTGCTGGAGCACATGACCCACCTGCTCGCGCTGCGCGAGCGCGAGCCGGCAGCGATGGCGTTGATCGTGCTGCGCCTCGAGGGCTTCCGCGCGGCGGAACTGGCCCTCGGCGCCGAGGCCGCCAACGTGCTGCGCCGCAAGGCCGCCGTGCGACTGCGCGCGGCACTGCGTGCGAGCGACGTCGTGGCCTCGCTGGGCGGCGACATGTACGGCGTGCTGCTGGCCTGGATCGACGCCGAGTCCGATGCCGAGGGCGTGGCGCGCAAGCTGCTGTCGTCGCTGAAGCAGCCGTTCAACGTCGCCGGGCAGGATCTCCCGGTGATGGGCAGCGTGGGCATCGGCCAGTACCCGGCGCACGGCAAGGACGCCGCGTCGCTGATGCGGCGCGCCGTGGGCCAGGCGTCCAACGGCAACGTGTCCGAGCTGGGCCACGTCATCGCCGGCGCGGCCAACGACGACTGAGTGAGTTCAGTAGTCCGGGGGCTTGCGCAGCACGGTCTTCGGCGTGCGCGCGCGCAGCGCGAACACACCGACGATCGCCGCGACCAGCACGGCCGCGAGTCCGATCCCCATCCAGGGCAGGCCGTCATCCTCGGTCGATGCGGCCGGGGCCGACGCCGCGACCGGCGTGAACGGATTGAACCCGCCTTCGCCCGGATCGCTGGCCGCGCTCGCCGCGCTCGCCGCGCCGGGCGACTGCGCGCGATTGGTGAGCAGCGCCGGCGGCACGATGCCCGTGGCGCCGCCGCCGTTGCCGAGCACCCAGTGATCGGTGACCCAGTCGACGCGCAGATCCTCGCCGTCGCTCGAGTCGTCCATCGGCATGCGCTGGAGCACCGCCGGCGCGACGTCCGTCATGGCCCACAGTTCCGCGCCCGGCTTCGCGCCGCGCACGCTCACGGCGACCGCCGCGAGGCCGTCGCTGCTCGCCGCCAGGCTGGTGGCGGTGGATGCGTCGCCTTCGCCGGCGCGTTGCCACACGCCGCCCGAGCCGAACTTGCGATCCAGCGATCCGTCGGCGTTGAGGTGGAACACGACGGCGCGCGGCGTGACGACGCCGGTGATCTCGCCGGCCACCAGGACCGAGCCGTCCGCCAGCGGGAGCAGGTCGTTGGGCTTGACCGCGATGCCGCCAGGCGTGAGTTGCAGCTTGCCTTGCACGCCCCAGTGCAGGTCGGCGTTGCCGTTGGCCAGGAAGCGGGCAATGACCGGCTGCGGCTGGTTGCCCGCGAGGCTGGCGCCCACCATCCACGTGCGGCGCGTGGAATCGACGCGCACGCTGGCCGGCGGATCGTTGGTGGCGCCCAGCGTGAACACCGTCTGGCCGCCGCGCCCGAAGCGCTCGTCGGGCGCGGTGCCGTCGACGAGGTGCTTGAGCAGGAAGTCGTTGGCGTCGGGTTGCGGATCTTCGTTGACGGTCCATGCGCCCGTCGCGTCGCGCACGGTGAGCGAGCCCGCGTGCGCAGGGGCGCTTGCGAGCGCGCACGAGACAAGCGCAGCGGCCATTGCAGACGCGACGGCCGTCGCGGGCAGCCCGGCGCGACGCGTCATTTGTTGATGTCGCCCAGGCAGAGGTACTTGACCTCCACGTAGTCTTCGATGCCCTGGTGCGAGCCTTCGCGGCCCAGGCCCGACTGCTTGACGCCGCCGAACGGCACCTCGGCCGTCGAGATCATGCCCGTGTTGACGCCCACCATGCCGTACTCCAGCGCCTCGCCGACGCGGAAGATGCGGCCGACGTCGCGGCTGTAGAAGTAGCTGGCGAGGCCGAACTCGGTGTCGTTGGCCAGCGCGATGGCTTCGGCCTCGGTCTTGAACTTCATCACCGGCGCCAGCGGCCCGAAGGTCTCTTCCTTCGTGCAAAGCATCTCCGACGACACGTCGGCCAGCACCGTCGGCGTGAAGAACCGGTCGTCGATGCGCGCGCCGCCCACCACCACGCGGGCGCCCTTGGCGAGCGCGTCGGAGATGTGCGCCTCCACCTTGGCCACCGCGTTGCCGTCGATCATCGGGCCCTGGCTGATGCCCGTCTCGAAGCCGTTGCCCACCTTGATGCCGCGCGCCTTCTCGGCCAGCCGTGCGATGAAGGTGTCGTAGACGCCTTCCTGCACGTAGAAGCGATTGGCGCACACGCAGGTCTGGCCCGCGTTGCGGTACTTGGAGACCATCGCGCCTTCGACGGCGGAGTCGATGTCGGCGTCGTCGAACACGATGAACGGCGCGTTGCCGCCCAGCTCCAGCGACAGCTTCTTGATGGTGGGTGCGCACTGGCGCATCAGGATGCGGCCGACCTCGGTGGATCCGGTGAACGACAGGTGGCGCACGACGTCGCTCTCGCACAGCGCCTTGCCCACCAGCACCGAGTTGGCGCCGTCGGCGGTGACGACGTTGAGCACGCCCGCCGGCATGCCGGCGCGTTGCGCGAGTTCGGCCAGCGCGAGCGCCGACAGCGGCGTCTGCTCCGCGGGCTTGATGACCACCGGGCAGCCCGCGGCCAGCGCGGGCGCGACCTTGCGCGTGATCATCGCGATGGGGAAGTTCCAGGGCGTGATGGCCGCGCACACGCCCACCGGCTGCTTCAGTACGAGGTAGCGCTTGCCGTTGTCGGTGGTGGGGATCGTCTCGCCACCGACGCGCCGGGCCTCTTCGGCGAACCACTCGATGAAGCTGGCGCCGTAGACGACCTCGCCGCGCGCCTCGGCCAGCGGCTTGCCTTGTTCGGCGGTGAGGATGCGCGCCAGGTCGTCGGCGTTGGCCATGATCAGCGAGAACCACTTCATGAGCACCGCGTGGCGCTCCTTCGCGGTCTTGGCGCGCCACGCCGGCCAGGCCTTCTCGGCGGCGGCGATGGCGTCGCGGGTCTCGGTCGTGCCGAGGTTGGGCACATCGGCCAGCTTCAGGCCGGTGGCCGGGTCGTTGACATCGAAGCGCGCGGCGCCGGTGACCCACTCGCCACCGATCAGCGCGTCCGTCTTCAGCAGCCCCGCGTCGTTGAGCGTGGCGATGGGGGAAGTCTTCATGTCCATTCGAAATCTCCTGGGGCCGTGGCGAAGCGACGCCTGCCTGGGCCTGTGACGGTATCCACTCTACCCGGTGCGGATGGTCGTCCGCCGTGGCGGACTGCCGGGATTGCCCGAGTCAATGCAACGAAAAGAAAAGCCGCCTCGAGTGCACCTCAGGTGTGCATCGAAGGGCGGCTCTGGGAGATGTTGGCGCTCGCTTGTGAGCACCAACCGATCAGGCGACGGCCTTGAGGCTGTCGGCCATGATGCCCAAGCCTTCGTCGATGAGCGCGTCGCTGGCCGTCAGCGGCACGAGGACGCGCACGACGTTGGCGTACGAGCCGCACGACAGCAGGATCAGCCCGCGCTTGGCCGCCTCGGCGCAGAGTCGCTTGGTGAGGTCGGCGTCGGGCTTGCTGCGGTCGCCGTCCTTGAACAGCTCGATCGCGATCATCGCGCCCAGGCCGCGCACGTCCTGGATCGCCTTGTGGTCGGCGGCGATCGCCTTCAGGCCGGCCGTCAGCCGCACCCCGATGGCTTTCGACCGTTCCAGCAGGTTCTCTTCCTCGAACACGTCCAGCACCGCCAGCGCGGCGGCGCAGGCCAGCGGCGAGCCGGCGTAGGTGCCGCCCAGGCCGCCGGGGCCCGGCGCATCCATCAGCGACGCGCGGCCGATGACGGCCGAGATCGGGAAGCCGCCGGCCATCGACTTGGCCATGGTGATCATGTCGGGTGCGACGCCCCATTGCTCGCTGGCCAGCCAGGTGCCGGTGCGGCCGGCGCCGGTCTGCACCTCGTCGGCGATGAAGACGATGCCGTGCTTGTCGCACAGCGCGCGCAGCGCCTGGGCAAACGCCGGCGTGATGGCATAGAAGCCGCCTTCGCCCTGCACCGGTTCGATGATGATCGCGGCGACGCGTTCGGCCTCGACGTCGTACTTGAAGATGGCCTCGATCGACGCCAGCGCGTCCGCTTCGGAGACGCCGTGCAGTGCGTTGGGATACTTGGCGTGATAGATCTCGGCCGGGAACGGCCCGAAGCCGGCCTTGTACGGCGCGACCTTGCCGGTCAGGCCCATGCCCAGCAGCGTGCGGCCGTGGAAGCCGCCGCCGAAGGCGATGATGGCCGAGCGCTTGGTGGCCGAGCGGGCGATCTTGACGGCGTTCTCGACAGCCTCGGCGCCGGTGGTCAGGAAGAAGGCCTTCTTCGGGAAGTCGCCCGGTGTCTTGGCGATCAGGCGCTCGGCGAGGTCGATGTAGGGCTCGTAGGCGAGCACCTGGAAGCAGGTGTGGTGCACCTTGTCGAGCTGCGCCTTCACGGCCGCGACGATCTTCGGATGGCGGTGGCCCGTGTTCAGCACCGCGATGCCGCCGGCGAAGTCGATATAGCGCTTGCCTTCGACGTCCCACATCTCGGCGTTCTCGGCGCGCTCGCAGACGATGTCGTAGGTCTGGCCGAGCCCTGTCGGCAGGGCGGCGCGGCGGCGCGCCATCAGGGCGGCGTTGTTCAGGTGGGCGTCTCGTTGCATGGGATGACTCCGGCGCTCTCGGGAAGCGCGTTGCTGGGGGGCGTGCGGCGTGCGACGACTGTCGACACTGCCAGAACGGGTGCCTCGACTTTAGTTCCACCCTACCAATACAGCCATGTACAGTTGCCCTGATCGGCCGGCATACTGTGCAGGCCGCCCTCCCTGTACAGATGGCCCCGGTTGCCCATTGATGTTCACGCTGCAGTCCGATTCCCCCACGCCGCTGGTCACGCAGATCGTCGACGGGCTGCGTCGGCTGATCGTCGACGGGAGCTTGCGTACCGGCGCGAAGATCCCGTCGATCCGGCACTTTGCCAAGACGCACCAGGTAAGCGTGTTCACCGTCGTCGAGGCCTATGACCGGCTGGTGGCGCAGGGCTACCTGGTGTCGCGGCCGCACTCGGGCTTCTTCGTGCGCCGGCGCGCGCCGGCCGAGGCGGCGGCGGTGCCGGGCTTCGCGTCGACGGCCAACTTCGACGCCCAGTGGTACCTGCGCAGCATCTTCGAGAACCGCCACCTGGCCGTGAAGGCCGGCTGCGGCTGGCTGCCGCAGTCGTGGCTGTTCGAGGATGGCGTGCGGCGCAGCCTGCGCGCACTGGCCGCCGAGAACGTGGAGCTGGACGGCTACGGCGACCCACGCGGCCACCTGCCGCTGCGGGAGTGGATCCGCGACGCGCTGGCCGAGCAGGAGGTCTCGCTGCAGCCCGACCAGGTGCTGCTGACGCACGGCTCCAGCCATGCGCTCGACCTGGCGATCCGCCGCCTGGTGCGCGCGGGCGACGCCGTGCTGGTGGACGACCCGGGCTACTCCAACCTGCTGTTCGCGCTGCGCGTGGCCGGCGCGCGCCTGATCCCGGTGCCGCGCACGCCGCAGGGCTACGACCTGGCTGCGCTCGAGGAGGCGATCGTCACGCACCATCCGCGCGTGTTCTTCACCCAGCCCCGGCTGCAGAGCCCCACCGCGTCCACCGCCACGCTGGCGCAGCTGCATCGCGTGCTGCAACTGGCCGACAAGCACGGCCTGACGATCGTCGAGAACGACCTCTACGTCGACCTCGATCCCGACCCGCGCCCGTCGCTCGCGAGCCTCGACCAGCTGGCGCGCGTGCTCTACGTCGGCAGCTACTCGAAGACGATCTCGCCCAACCTGCGCGTGGGCTACATCGCCGCGCATCCGGCGTTGATCGACGACCTCGCCCAGCTGAAGATGATCTCGGGCCTGACGTCATCGGCGTTCAGCGAGCGGCTGATCCTGGGGGCGCTGACCGAGGGACGCTGGCGCAAGCACCTGAAGAGCCTGCGCGCGCGGCTCGCGGCGGCGCACGAGAGCTGCGGCCAGCGCCTGGTGGCGCTGGGCTTCGAGCTGTTCCACGAGCCCAAGGCCGGCATGTTCCTGTGGGCGCGCCATCCGCGCCTGCCCGACCCGGTGGCGCTGTCCAACCGCGCGGCGCAGCACGACATCATGCTGGGCCCGGGCAACCTGTTCAGCGCGACGTTCCAGCCCACCGACTGGATGCGGTTCAACGTGGCGTTCGCGAACGATCCGCGGCTGGGGGCCTTCCTCGAGTCGGAGTTGGCATCGGTCTGAAGCCGCTGCTTCGCTTGCGTGGATTCTGCGACTGCGCTTCGCTCCGCGCAGAATGACCGCGGGTGTCATCCTGCGCGCCGCCGCAGGATCCACCCCCGCCCGGGGTCATCCCAGCCGCGGCTGGATCCCGAAGACCACCCCGAAGATCACCGCGATGACGGTGATCGCCAGCCAGATGCGTTGCAGGGTTTCGGTGGCGCGCTTTTCCTTGAGCGCGGCGGCCAGCTGGTCCTGCAGCGTGGCGATCTGCTTGCGCAGCACCGGCGTCTCCATCTGGGCGCTGACGGCCTCGGCGAGCAACGGGGCAGTCAGCTCCTGAGCCTTCTCGGCGTTCCAGGTTGCCTTCAGCTCCTTGATCGAGCGCGCGTAGAACGTGCCGCCGCCGCCCGACGTCGGCTTGACGGTGAACCCCGAGCGGGTGAAGAAGTTGTCGCGCAGCTCCATCTGGCTTTCGTTGGGGACGTCTACCTGGTACAGCGACCCCGTGAGGACCGTGGCGTCCGGGTGGCGCTCGCCCACCCATTCGACGAGCAGCGCCCGCAGCAGGCTCATGAGCCCCATGCCCTGCGGTTCGGCCTGGATCTGGCCCTTCGGGCCCAGGCGTGCGGCGCTGAGGTGCCTGCCGTCGGCCGCATTCATCTCGAGCACGCGGAACTGCAGCGCATTGGTGGCGCGCCCGGTGGACGTGCGCTCCGCGAAGCGCTGGGTCTGGCCGTCGCGCGGGTCGAACTCGGCGAGCCAGCTCAGCTGCACGCGGTACAGATGCTCCACGCGGCTGTCGCTCGTGCCGGCGACCGTCGAATGGAAATAGGTGACGCCGGCGATGCGCACGTGCCCCGACTTCATGCGCACGCGGAACACGCGCGTGCGCCCGGGCCGCGCGACGGCCTCCATCTCGGTCTGGGTGCTGACCCACGGCGCGACCGCGGGCGGCGCATCGGCGGGGAGTTCGGGCAAGGGAGGCGTATCGGGCATGGGTGGCGCTGCGGTCTGCGCCGATTGTCCGGCGGCGTTTCGCGACGACAAGAGGAAATTGTCCGGGGGACGGTGATGTAGTACCGATTCCCGGCCCCCCGGGCCGCCGCGACCCGCCCTCTTATAATCAACGGTTGCGCGCGACCTCGTCGCACGTCCCATCGTTGCCTTGACACCCGCCCTGGTTCTCCCTGGGCGAGGCCCCAGAAAGTGCCGGAATGAAAGCCGCAGAAATCCGTTCGACCTTCCTGAAGTTCTTCGAGGCCAAGGGGCACACGATCGTGTCCTCGTCGCCGGTGGTGCCGGGCGACGATCCGACGCTGCTCTTCACGAATGCCGGCATGAACCAGTTCAAGGACGTGTTCCTCGGCTTCGACAAGCGCCCGTACACCCGCGCCACGACGTCGCAGAAGTGCATCCGCGCCGGTGGCAAGCACAACGACCTCGACAACGTCGGCTACACCGCGCGCCACCACACGTTCTTCGAGATGCTGGGCAACTTCTCGTTCGGCGACTACTTCAAGAAGGACGCGATCAGCTACGCCTGGGAACTGCTGACCGTCCACTTCAAGCTGCCCGCCGACAAGCTGTGGGTGACGGTCTACGCCGAGGATGACGAAGCCTATGACATCTGGAACAAGACCGTCGGCGTGCCGGCCGAGCGCATCGTGCGCATCGGCGACAACAAGGGCGCGCGCTACGCGTCGGACAACTTCTGGATGATGGGCGACACGGGCCCGTGCGGCCCGTGCACCGAGATCTTCTACGACCACGGCGAAGACATCCCGGGCGGCCCGCCGGGCTCGCCCAACGAAGACGGCGATCGCTACATCGAGATCTGGAACAACGTCTTCATGCAGTTCAACCGCACCGAAGACGGCGTGATGCACCGGCTGCCCAAGCCCAGCGTCGACACCGGCATGGGCCTGGAGCGCCTGGCCGCGGTGCTGCAGCACGTGCATTCGAACTACGAGATCGACCTGTTCGTGCACCTGCTCGCGGCCGCGAAGAAGGCTGTCGACGAAGCGGGTGGCGGGGATTGCGACAAGGATTCGCCGTCGCTGAAGGTCATCGCCGACCACATCCGCGCCTGCTCGTTCACCGTCGTCGACGGCGTGATCCCGGGCAACGCCGGTCGCGGCTACGTGCTGCGCCGCATCGCGCGCCGCGCCATCCGCCACGGCTACAAGCTGGGCGCGCGCACGCCGTTCTTCCACAAGCTGGTCGCGGCGCTGGTCGCGGAGATGGGCGAGGCGTATCCGGAGCTGCGCGCCGCGCAGGCCCGCGTCACCGAGGTACTGCAGCAGGAAGAAGAGCGCTTCTTCAAGACCATCGCCACCGGCATGGAACTGCTCGAATCGGCCCTGGCCGGCGGCGCGAAGCAGATCGATGGCGAGACCGCGTTCAAGCTGCACGACACCTTCGGCTTCCCGGTCGACCTGACCGCCGACGTCTGCCGCGAGCGCGGCCTCACCGTCGACGAGGCCGGCTTCAACCGCCTGCTCGAAGAGCAGAAGGATCGCGGTCGCCAGGCGGGCAAGTTCAAGATGGCGCAGGGGCTCAGCTACTCCGGCGTCCCGACCGCGTTCCATGGCTACGAGAGCCTCGTGGTCGAGAGCGTGAAAGTGGTCGGCGTCTACGTGGACGGCAGCCCGGTGAACTCGGCCACGGCCGGCGACGACGCCGTCGTCGTGCTCGACCAGACGCCGTTCTACGCCGAGAGCGGCGGCCAGGTGGGCGACACCGGCGAGCTGCGCAACGCCACCACGCGCATGCTGGTGGAGGACACGGTCAAGATCCAGGCCGACGTGTTCGGCCACCACGGCCGCATCGTCGAGGGCACCGTCACCGTGGGCGACGGCTTCGTCGCCAAGGTCGATGTCGAGCAACGCGCGAAGACCGTGCGCAACCACAGCGCCACCCACCTGATGCACAAGGCGCTGCGCGAGGTGCTGGGCGCGCACGTGCAGCAGAAGGGCTCGCTGGTGAACGCCGAGCGCACGCGCTTCGACTTCGCGCACACCGGCCCCATGACGCCGGAGCAGATCCGCAAGGTCGAGGCGATCGTCAACGCCGAGGTGCTGGCCAACGCGCAGGCCAGCGCCGTCACGATGGGCATCGACGACGCGCAGAAGTCGGGCGCGATGATGCTGTTCGGCGAGAAGTACGGCGACGAGGTGCGCGTGCTGACCATCGGCTCCAGCAAGGAACTGTGCGGCGGGACGCACGTTCAGCGCACGGGCGACATCGGCGTGTTCAAGGTCGTCGCCGAGAGCGGCGTGGCCGCCGGCATCCGCCGCATCGAGGCGATCACCGGCGACAACGCGCTGGCCTACCTGCAGTCGCTGGAAGACACCGTCGACAGCGTCGCCGGCACCTTGAAGGCGCAGCCGAACGAAGTGCCGGCCCGCCTGGGCGCGGTGCTGGATCACGTCAAGGCGCTCGAGAAGGAAATCGAGAAGCTCAAGGGCAAGCTGGCCTCGGCGCAGGGCGACGAGCTCGTGGCCCAGGCCGTCGACATCAAGGGCCTGAAGGTGCTGGCCGCCAAGCTGGACGGCGCCGACGCCAAGACGCTGCGCGACACGATGGACAAGCTGAAGGACAAGTTGAAGACGGCGGCCATCGTGCTGGCCGCCGTCGACGGCGACAAGGTGCAGATCGCGGCCGGCGTCACCGCCGACTCGATCGGCCGCATCAAGGCCGGCGAGCTCGTCAACTTCGTCGCGCAGCAGGTCGGCGGCAAGGGCGGCGGCAAGCCCGACATGGCGATGGCCGGCGGCACTGACGCGTCCAAGCTCGCGGGCGCGCTCGCCAGCGTGCAGGCGTGGGTCGCGGAACGCGCGTGATCCCCGCTGCTGCCTGACGCGACGTCGTCGTCGCTTCGAACCAACGCCGCGCATCCGTTTCGGATCCGCGGCGTTTTTCCTGGCTTGACGCCTTTCCTGCGAGCCAGCAGACTGGACCCATGACCTTTGCTTTCGCCCCGTCCAAATCCGCCGAACGCGCCTGCGTGCGTGCGGATGCGATTGCGCGCGCGCTGGCCGTCGTCGCCACGACGATGATGCGGGACGTCGTCCTGCCGCCACCACGTCCGGGCCCGGGCCACCCCTGACGTCATCACCGCGATTTCCCTCCAAAAGGCCCGCCACCCGCGGGCCTTTTGCTTTTTGCAGACGCCGACCCAGGCACCCCCACCAGGAGATGTTCATGAGCCGACAAGAGACCTCTTCCGATCGCTTGGCGACGTGCGCCGCCGCGAACGGGCTGACCGTGCGGCGCACCCGCGTCACCGACGCCGAGGCGTACGCCCGCCTGATGGCGGACCCGGAGGTCTACGCGAACCTGCTGCAGATGCCCTGGCCCAGCCCGGATCACTGGCAGGCGCGGCTGGCCGAGAGCTGCGCCCACGCCAGCCCGCACGTGCAGATCGTCGCCGAGGCGGACGGCAAGGTCGTTGGCGCGGCCGGCCTGCATCCGGTTGGCGCCTCGCCGCGCAAGCGCCACGTGATGGCACTGGGCATCAACGTGGACGTCGACTGGCAGGGCCGCGGCGTCGGCGCGCTGCTGATGCAGTCGTTGTGCGACTACGCCGATCGCTGGTTGGGGTTGTTGCGCGTCGAGCTGGATGTCTACGCGGACAACCAGCGCGCGCAAGCGCTGTACGAGCGGTTCGGGTTCGTCCGCGAAGGGCTGCAGCGCTGCGCGGCGATGCGCGATGGCGTCTACGTGGACAGCCTGTCGATGGCGCGGCTGAATCCTGCGCCATTGCGGGGATTCCCGCGCGATTGAGGTGGGTTCCCGGTGGCCGGCATGAGAAACTGCCGGCCATTTCCCGCCTCTGTCGCTTTTGATCGCTTTCCATGACCACCCCGTTCACGAACCTCGTCCACTATCCGACCAACTCCGATGCCGAGCTGGATCGCCTGCAGCAGTTGTGCGAGCAGCTCGCCGGCTTCGACGAGCGCGTCTCGCTCGAGTGGCTGGACGGCGCGATGACGGCGCTTGCCGCGGGTCCGCGGGCCAAGACCGTGGTGGAGTGGCGCGACGCCTTGCTGGGCGACAACTGGGGCCGCGCGTTCGCCGATCCGCAGGCCGATCGCGAAGCGATGGCGGTGCTGCAGTCGCGCTGGTCGGTGCTGTTGAAGCAGCTCGACCCGGAACTCCTGATGGACGCCGTCGACGAGCTCCGCCTCGCCCCGGTGATGCTGGAGTGGACGGACGAGGACAAGGCCAAGCTGGTCGAGGACGGCACCATCGAGGCCGGCTCTGAGGACGAGGAGATCCCGCTCAACGGCGAGATCTGGGCGCACGGCTTCATCGACGTGGTTCAGGAATTCTCCGAAGACTGGCCCGAACCGGATGCCGAAGTCGAACCCGACATGGCCGAGGCCTTCGAAGGCTGCCTCGCGCGGATCGCGCTGCTGGCGCAACACGACCCCGTGGAGCTCGCCAAGGACGTCGAGGAGATGTTCCCGGGCGAGAAGATGGAACGCGACGACCTGATCCAGGAGGCGCTCTACGCCGTGCAGGACCTGCGCTGCTACTGGGTGCAGAACGCCCCGAAGCCCGCGACGCGCGTGGTCGGCGACGTGCCGGGCCGCAACGATCCATGCCATTGCGGCAGCGGCAAGAAATTCAAGAAATGCCACGGGGCCTGACGCCTCGCGCGTCTCGCGCGCGGGCGTGAGCCAGCGCGCCGAACGCGAGCACGCTACATTGCGCCAATGAACGAACGTCAAGATCTTGCGGGCAAGCACATCGTGCTGGGCCTGTCCGGCGGCATCGCCTGCTACAAGGCCGCCGAACTCACGCGTGCGCTGGTGAAGGTCGGCGCCACGGTGCAGGTCGTGATGACCGCCGGGGCCGAGGCCTTCATCACGGCGGTGACGCTGCAGGCGCTCAGCGGGCGGCCCGTCTACACGAGCCAGTGGGATGCGCGCCCCGACAACAACATGGCGCACATCAACCTGTCGCGCGAGGCCGATGCGATCCTCGTGGCGCCGGCCAGCGCCGAGTTCATGGCCAAGCTGGTGCACGGGCGTGCCGACGACCTGTTGTCGCTGATGTGCCTGGCGCGCCCGATCGATCGCGTGCCGCTGCTGATCGCGCCGGCGATGAACCGCGAGATGTGGGCGCATCCGGCGACGCAGCGCAACGTGGCGCAACTGCAGGCCGACGGCACCACGCTGCTGGGCCCGGACGTCGGCGAGCAGGCCTGCCTTGAATTCGGCGAAGGCCGCATGCTCGAGGCGGTGGATCTGCGCGACGAGCTGATCGCGTTCTTCCAGCCCAAGATCCTGCGCGGCAAGCGCGTCCTCGTCACCGCCGGCCCGACCTTCGAAGCCATCGATCCGGTGCGCGGCATCACCAACCACTCCAGCGGCAAGATGGGCTTCGCGATCGCGCGCGCCGCGCAGGAGGCCGGTGCCGACGTCACGCTGATCGCCGGCCCGGTGCACCTCCCCACGCCGCGTGGCGTGCGTCGAATCGATGTCGAGAGCGCGCGCCAGATGCACGCGGCCGTGATGCCGCTCGCCGGCGACAGCGACGTCTTCGTCGCCACCGCGGCCGTCGCCGACTGGCGCCCAGCGCAGATGAACGAGCACAAGATCAAGAAGGACGGCAAGAAGGTGGCGCCTCTGTTCGCGCTGACCGAGAACGAGGACATCCTCGCCGACGTCGCCCGCCTGCAGCCGCGCCCTTACTGCGTCGGCTTCGCCGCCGAGAGCGAGAACCTGCTCAAGCATGCACGCGACAAGCTCGTGCGCAAGAACGTGCCGCTGATCGTCGGCAACCTCGGCCCGGCCACGTTCGGGCGCGACGACAACGCGCTCGTGCTGGTGGACGCCCAGGGCGAGCGCGAACTGCCGCAGGCCGACAAGCTGACGCTGGCGCGCCAACTGGTGCAAGAGATCGCCACGCGCATCGCCCCCTGACTTTCTTCCCATTCCTTTCGCCGCGACTCTCATGACCATCATCGATCTCAAGGTTCTCGACGCCCGCATGGCCGACACGCTGCCGGCCTACGCCACCCCGGGCAGCGCCGGCCTCGACCTGCGCGCCTGCCTCGACGAGGCCGTGGTGCTGGCGCCCGGCCAGACCGCGCTGATCCCGACCGGCCTGTCCATCCACATCGGCGATCCCGGCCTCGCCGCGATGATCCTGCCGCGCTCGGGGCTGGGCCACAAGCACGGCATCGTGCTGGGCAACCTGGTCGGCCTGATCGATTCCGACTACCAGGGCCAGCTGATGGTCAGCTGCTGGAACCGCGGGCAGACGGCGTTCACGATCAACCCGATGGAGCGCATCGCGCAGATGGTGATCGTGCCGGTGGTGCAGGCCACGTTCCGCCGCGTCGACGACTTCGATGCATCGCATCGGGGCGAAGGCGGGTTCGGGTCGACGGGCAAGCACTGACGCGAAGCGCCAGTCTGGACTAGGCGTGCGGCCCGAACGTGGAGTGGGCGCCGAAGGTGTCTGGCATCTCCTCGGATCGCGCTGGGCATTTGCCGCCAGCCGCAGCACTGGCCGCGATTCGAGGCGATGCCTGACGCCGGCTTCGCTGGGGATCGGCGTCAGGCATTGCCTCGGCCGCAACAGAGAGCGTCTCCAACTGCCAGCAGTGTCGGCGGCACGAGGAGATGCCAGACACCTTCGGCCCCGCGCCTTCCCGCGACCCGACGCGGCGCGAGAGCGCGAGCGTCAGCGGTCAATGCAACTGCGACTTGTCCTTCGGCGGCAGCACCTGCAACAGCGCCGACCCGGCATCGGTGACGCTGCCCGCCTCGATCTCCTCGGGGGTCGCCGTGCGCACGCCGCGCACCGTGATCTGCATTCGCAGCGCGAGGCCGGCCAGCGGATGGTTGCCATCCAGCACCACGTGCGACGGATAGACCTCGGTGACCGTGTAGACCGTGTCCTCGGGCATCTCGGGCGTGACGGCGCCATCGGGCAGGCCTTCGAACTGCATGCCGGGCTCGACGCCGTCCGGAAACAGCGCACGAGCCTCG
>Ga0307516_10002319_pt1 | contig 25606 bp, 32 predicted proteins | sample 19_EM_MG_FD_203310 | JGI IMG/M metagenome (GOLD analysis project Ga0307516, IMG submission 203310) | Populus trichocarpa ectomycorrhiza microbial communities from riparian zone in the Pacific Northwest, United States - 19_EM | ecosystem: Host-associated > Plants > Roots > Unclassified | place...
GGGGCCGGCGGCGGCGCGCGCCGGCCCCGCCGGCGCCGCCCCCGCCCCCCCCCCCCCCGCCCCCCCCCCCCCCCCCCGCCCCCCCCCCCCCCCCCCCCCCCCCCCCAGGATATAAGCCGTAAAACCAAATCGATTGCAGCCCAAGAAGGAGGAGAAAGAAGACCCTTAATGATGGGGGTGGATCTGCCGCAGCTAGCGGGCACTGTCTGGTGTCGACCACGCGGCGTCCGGCCAGACAGGGAAATGGGGGAAAAGTTGTGTTATGTATCATGATCTAAGGGCTATGACAAAGCAAAATGAGAAAAAACCAGCGTTTATCCCAAATGACCCCGTCTCGCTCCAGCCGTTACCACATGCGCTCGATTCTTCGGAGGCGTAAAATCTCGCTTCGTACCAACGCCTAAAAGTAAAGAGCCGCGGAACGGGGGCGGGCGCAGTCATTAACTACAGTACCAAAACCCAAGTAGAAAAAGTGGTGTGGCTTGGAATCCTGTCGCAATTTCCACAATCAGCGATGTAAAACCAATCGTTATTAATGGTCGCTCATAGATGGTAGATGCCACCTTGGTGAATTACCTCCTTTTGTCTGCTTCTCGATTGAGGAATTGGTTTTTGAGTTATTCACAAAACACTGATGGCGGTGGTGGTTCACCTACGTGAAGCGAATTGTTGGCCGAAGGGCGACCAGAGGGCTAGTGTTAGGTCTTCAAAATTCAGCGGCTGGAGTCATTCAATTGATTGGCTTGAGCCATTCCATGTATCAAGTCATTCCACCCATTAGCTTGAGTAAATTCTATTTATTGAGTCGAGCCATTCTGTCTATTAGCTCGCCATTTCATTTATTGACTCGAGCCGCTCTATCTACCGACTCGATTATATTCATCTACTGAGACGAGTTATTCTGTTTATCGACTCGTCGCTTCGATTATTGACTCGAGTCCTTCTGTTTATTGACCCGTTAATGAATGTATTGACTCGAATAAATTCTGTTAATTGAGTTGGGTCATTCTGTTTATTGACTCGAGTCACTCTATTTATTGACGCAAGCTCGTTTTACTGTCACGACCCGAGTGAGGGGAAAGTATGCTGGGCGACCGTTATGACCATCACATCGTATAATAAGCCCAAATCAAAAGAGGAGCCAGCACAAGGTATGGCAATTGACTCTTGTTAGCTTTGGGCTGATGCAGGATGGTTTCGTTGTATGTTGATTGTAATCGCAGGAGGGTGCAAAAAACGATATTATATGAACGCTTTCAACGCCAAACCCAACTAAAATCTCGCCTTATCGCGCTCACACTTAAAACACTCCATTGGCACACGGAGGAATGCCTCCTCCGCGGATATGGGCTATACCTACATAATGGTGGTGGAGTAAGAGATCAGAGCGGCTGCCCAGCACATTTTTTCTCACTCGGTTGCCCTGAGTATGCACCGAATAACTTGAGCCAATAAATCGAAGACTCGTGTCGCTAAATCTAGAAGACATAGCGCACACCCTCCAACTTAAGTCGCCCTTCGGCCAACAATTCACTTTGCGTAAGCGAACCACCACCGCCATCGGTGTTTTGTGAATAACTCAATAACCAATACACCAATAGAGAAGTAGACAAAAGGAGGTGATTCTCCAAGGTGCTGTCTATCATCTCTGCCTGACATAGAAAAGAAACGTGATTGCCTTTACATAGCTCGTTGTGGAATTGCGACAGGATCCCGAGCCATCACTCGTCGATTGCAGGATGCCACGTCGCCATACTTGGGCTTTGGTACTGTTGTTAATGGCTGCCCCCGCCTCCACTCCGCGGCGCTTTACTTCCAGGCGTTGGTACGAAGCGAGATTTTACGCCTCCGAAGAATCGAGCGCACGTGATAACGGCTGGAGCGAGACGGGGTCATTTGCGATAAAATCGGGTTTTTCTCATTTCCCTGTCATACCATATTCGACCTTAGATTATGATACATATCGCAGCTTTCCCCCCATTCCCCTGTTTGGCCGGACGCCGCGTGGTGAATACCAGACAGTGCCCGCTAGCTGCGGCAACTCCACCCCCATCATTAAGGGTCTTCCTTCTCCTCCGTCTCTTCTTCGCTCTCCTCGCCTTTCTCTTCCTACTTCCCCTTACCGGCTTCTCCGGCGTATTTGGCCCGTCAGCTCCTCGAGAAAGGCCAAGATGTTGAGAAGTTCGGTGACAGCCTCACGGACGACATTACCAGTGGCAGCAGCGGTAGTGTTGGTGGCAGCGGCCATACTCACGGTGGCGGGGGCAGTAGCCATTTCTTTCGGAGTGGTTGGTGGATTCAGGCGTATGTCGTTCGTTAATTTTATGCGATGAGCGGCAAGGGTTGGTAAACAAGAAGGAAAAGGTTGGAAGCGAATGGTGCCTTTCGCAATGCCCAAGTCGCAGAGTGAGACACTCTCATGACGCACCAAGGCTCAATGGCTGCTCGAGGGCTCCAGGTCACTTAGTTTCACGTTTCGGTCTCAAGCACTAAGGCGCATTGCTTCGTCCGGAGGTTTCTGTAACTAGCTCACTCACTCTCCACACTATCTATCGTCGCAATCTAAAGCCATCTTCGCAATCCAAAGCCATCTTCGTTCTCTTCAACATCCCTGCCACCAACACCTCCGACATCACATCCACGCTCCAAACCATCTCACCGAATCGAGCCCCAATGGCCGCCCCTACCACCACCAGCCCTACCACTACCGCCACTACTACCACTGCGGCTACCACCGCCGCTACGACCACCTCCAACACCTCCAACACCTCCAACACCGTGGTCGTGGAGGCAGTCTACACCATCATCGACATCCTCGCGCCCCTCTACGAGCTCGCGGGCGACGACGACTTTAACTACAGCCATGAGGAGATTGACGGCCAGGAGGAGGAGGAGGGGAGCCTTTAATCATGCTGTCTTTTTGCTTTTGCTTCCCCCCCCCCGAAACTTCCTATCAAGTTATGAACGAGCATTTGTTAAATTACCGGTGTCTTTTGAGGAGTGCGAATATTGCCCCGTCCTTCCTCCTCGATGCTTGGTTCCGTCGTTCAATCTGCAGTAGTGTCGGGGGACTGATTGAATAAGTAGCAACACGCAGCAGTACAGTAGTTAATGAGTATTCATAGAAGATGAAGGCGGAGTGCGAGAGAAGGTGCGACTGGATGAGGAGGGGGACTAGGACCAGGAAGACGAGGAGGCCCTCTTTATACCTGCTTCCCGTCTCGATTTAGTTCTAGAACCTTCGTCGTCTAGTGCGACGCTTTCCGCGCTGTACCGAGTGATACGGCGTGCTACGCCTAGACTGAATAGCAACTTGAAGTTGCGGGTCAACGCCCCAGTCTCAATCACCATAGTACTTTGGTCCATCCAAAACCCTTTCACTAGCTATGCCTCAATGCCACGGTTCCGCCGTCTCCATCCACCATCCATCTTCTCTCGCACCATTTACCATTGCAGTCTGCAATCATCTCCAGCCAATTCAACTCTCTAACTTTCCAACACCAACATCCCACGACCGAAACAACCCAGACAACCCCACCGAACCGATCAGCAATGGCTACCGTCAATATCACTACCGTCGCTGCTGCCGCGATGGTCGTCCCGGCCACTCCGACCACGCCAGACACCACCAACACCGTCGTGGAAGAGGGGGTCCACACGATCATCGAACTCCTCGCGTTTTTGCACGAGCTCGCGGGCTCCGACGAGGACGCGGCCGACGGAGAGAGCGACTATGGTGACTACGACGGCTATGACGACGAAGAAGAGGGGGAGGAGGAGGAGGAGGGCGAAGAGGAGAGAGAACATGAGGAGGGGGTTTAGTGTCGGGGCTTATCTTTTCATTATCATCTTGCCAATAAATGCTGTTTAAATATCCGTTAATCCTTAGAAGGGAGATTTCGGTGCTTTCACAGTGCTTTCTGTAGCTACCCATAATCTCTTCGGGCCAGTCAAACGGGATATCGAATGACTGAGTGCAGCTGTGTCAGATTGAGTAGACAGGTTCAATTAAAGCTTTTCTGCTGCAATCGTGCAAGCGTATCTTATAGGCATGCGCGTCGCAACCCATGAGCTTTGTACCTCATGGACGGCTAGGAGGAGGGTAAAATGGGGGAGGACGGCCTTGAGTCACCATAGCCCAGCCCCAGGCATGCCTCAGGCCGGACGGAACGGACGACTTCGAGGCCTGGACTGCATAGTCTACCTACTTGGAGCTTCTAACCATCGACAGAAAGATAGTCGTTAGGCCTGCATGTTTGAGGAAGCAGCCGACTCGGGACTTGGTTCTGTTATTGCTGCTGACAAAGTACGCCACCAGAAAGGTTGCGACCGACATGCAGCGCACGTTCATTGCAGATAACTAGTATGTGGAAGACACATTCGCCGCGGGAATCTCCTGCACGTGGGCGTCGGCGCTACTTGTACTATGTACACAGGTTGCACGTATATCTTGAGACAACCCGAAGCTGGCGAATGCCTGTGGTGTTGGTAAGATCGTTCTTTTTTTCCGCTGGGGTTTTGGGTTGCCGGTAAGATTTCACTTTTCGCGCGCCCTTTTCTTCCAGAACCTTACGATAGCCAAGTGGTGGTATTAGGGTCTATGTATTTAGCGAGGTATGTACGAGTGGGGAACCCCGCAGCGCCACAATCGGAAAGGGCTGGTGCGAGATAAGGGAGTGTCAGGTGCACGCCGCCTCGGAAGTCGCCAAGAAAGGAGAGATGATGAAGATCAACTATCCTCTAGCGCATCGGTGACCTTAGTCAGCCGTCTTGGCGGACGCTCCTTCCCCTTCGTGACAGCGAGTAGTAGGAGGAGGAATCGTATAAGCAGCCATGATCTATCCACGCCAAACGCGATGATGTAACAAGAAACACTGATGCTACCTAGGGTTTGCCACGACCCGGCCAAGATACACACAACAAACAAATAAACCAGCAGGAAAATATATAATCAGTGGTGCACGCGCATGCATATGGGTTCAATCACTCCCTTCACGACTAGATTCCGCAGGACCCTCCAATAGATAGTTATAACTGGGACCGCCCGGACACCGCCGGGTCCGCCTCTTCCACCACCGTAACCACCTCCGGGTGGTTCGCCCTTCCGAGGGCGAACGCCTCTCCTCGCTCGATCGCGGACTCGCTTCCTGCAGCTGCCAGTCCAAGTCTCAGCATGATATGCTGCCAGTAAGCGTTGCCGTGGTGTTGACCTACCCGCCCCACACTCTTCGCATCCCCGCTCCCGTCGGCGGAACAGCCGCGATATGATCAGGATCACCGGTGGTAGACTACACATGATGCCGACGATTGCGATGACAGCCTCGGAGGAGAGAGCCATATTTGGACGGGTGTTTTCTGAATTGATCGGTCTGGTTTCGGCGAATGGATGAGTGGACTTGGGTGACGAGGGCTGGAGCTGAGAGAGTCGCATTCGCTCTGGAGGGAGCTGGAGTGTGCCCTTTATATCTAAACTTTGGGCCCCATTTTATGGCACATGCGGTGACGGGTGGCCAACGGTTGCGAGATGGAACCGTATGGATTAGACATACGTATGGATCTGTGAGATGGGTATCTACAAAACCAATCGCACAAGATTGATCGGATTGTCGCACGTGAGGAACAGATTCGGCTTGGCGCGACATGACCGGCGTCCATATGTAGCTACCGGAGATGAAAATGGAATCCTTTCTAACAGTGGAGCGGGGTCGACAAGCGATCGGGGATGAATGATCCTTGCTCTAGGAATAAATGTCTTCATGCAGTGTGTTTTGTAGGGAGGAGGAATGTGTTCAGATTGGCGCAACGTGGAATTGGCAGGCCTCTAGATCGACGTTGCAGGTTCTGACGCAATCGCAGGGCGCAGCGGTCCGACGAGTTTTGCGGAATCGCACGACTTTTGCGGATTTCCCAGGTGGAACTTTTGCGGTGGAGTGGTGGAGTTGGGCGTCGCTAGTCTAGTGCCACATGCTCAACCTCAGATTTTTTTCGTGGTCCGCTCAGTCAAGAGCCACCTCATCGCGGCTTGTCGCCGCTCCCCGTCGCCGCTCAGTCAACAGCAACCTCGTCGCCGCTGAGCTTATCATCGCTCTACTCAGCGTAAGTCGGATTCGAGTTTTTTCGGATATGCGAGGCATCATAATGGTGGTGTGGTACACTGACGATACATCAAAAAAATAATTTATACATAGGTCTGCCGAGTCAACACTAACGAGTGTTTAGTGCAGCCGTGTTAACGAGTTTCTGCCCGGTGGAACTCAACAGCCAATCATCTCTATCCTTGGCGAAACTGGCGACGCTAACAGTACCCCTTAAAAGTTCCACCGCACTTTGATTATCCTTTAGTCGTGCGCCGCGGCGCTAGTCTACTTTTAGCTGTTTCATAATATCTTTTTTCACGATATTTCTTTTTTTCAGGGGTAGCTTCAGATGTAACAGTGCACGCAGCTGGAATGCTTCACCAGCATCACTATCTACATATGTAGCAGAAATGTCCACTAGCGAAACACGATTCCCAATGGCGATCATCTCAATCCATTTCCCTACGGCGTGGGACCAAAACAAATATGATTTTGAATGCCTTCGAGATGTACAAGGACGAAATCATTCATACAAAGAAGGATGCGGCAGTGGTGGCGGAGGTGAAGGTGTCTACTTTCAAGCATCGGACTTGTGGACGGCGTTCAGTTGCAGAATATGGGGAGACTCGACGGCTGCTGTTTGATAGAGGGGGGGAGGCTTTGATGTGACGGTATGCGATTTTGCAATGTGGTGGCTTTCCGCAAGTATCAGAGACGTGACAGCTATCGCAGAGGAAATTCTGCGTAACCGCGAACCGGCTGCAACAATTAGTCCACGGTGGGTGCAATGGAGTTTACATCAGCACCGGCCGGATGTGGGAATTCGTTGGAGCCAGCAACTCAATTGCATCAGAACTCGACATACAAACTACTACAGTGCATTGGAACTGTTTTGGCGAATGTAAGGCCCTGTTCGGCTCGCACCGTATTTCTAAAGCGACGTTGGTTTAGAAATACGGTACGTACTCCGTATATCTTGGCGCTCAGACATCTCAAATACCTGTTCGGCAAAACCACTTTCTCCGTATTTTATGTATGTACCATAGTCGAACCGTTTTCTTTTCTCGGGGCACCAAGATACCACTAGTGCACTAGTGTACTCTAAATATGGCTCGACTAGATACATATCTAACTCACACACTCTCCATATCTTGGGACAACCAGATGTTCGCAAATGGCTGTGGTGTTGGTGGGATTGGTTTTTTTTTTCGCTGGTGTTCTCGGGCTGCCAATGGGGTCACTTTTCGCGCGCCTCTTGACTTCCAGACCCTTGCGATAAGTGGCGCGGGGTATTTAGCGAGGTATGGTTGGGGACACCTAGTAGCGGGGCAAAAACACCACCACTTTTGAAAGCCAAAGGAATCCCAACAACCACTCATCTTAAAAAAAGCGTCCTGTAAAACGATAGAGAACATGCAAGGGAACATTTGGACAGCGCCCTTTTAATTTTATGAGGTGTTGTTGATTTACTATTTAATTTCAAAAATAAATATAAAAAAAAGATTAGTATAGGGCGGGTCAGGGAAAGTCCGACAGGGATAGGTACAAATAATCCTGATTAGGCAGTCTTGGCACGCATTAATGCTAACTAATAACCAAGATAGGAAATATTAAGTACATATATTATACTACCACTTTGTTTTGTCTGTTACCTGACGATGACCCTTATACACCTGCTCCTTAAATGTCTTCGTTCCGTAATCATGTCCTAATGCATATGCATCAATTGTACAGGTACAGTGGTTGTAGTACCTGTTGATTGATGCTGTCGAAACATATCGTATAGCAGTAGGAACCACTTCTCGTAGTCCTTCAAGGCTGTACCAACAGTTTTCCCGACTGTAGTACTTTGCCGAACACCAGAACCTCTCAATGAAGTTGAGCTCACAATGAAACTTGGGATAGAAGATGACCTCTTGATGTGCCATCTCAAGCTCCTCTTCCAGCCAGCCCTTTTGCTCGCGGAAATCTCGTTTCTCTGATAGTAGTCGCCTTCCACAGCAACCGCCTTCAGGCATCACCTCAGGACAGCCTGTACAGCCTCTGGAAGAAGAGCATTCCAGTAGAAATCTGCCGCCATCTGAGCGCCAGTATCTCCACAACCCTCACTCTTGCAATACATGCTGAACACCCTTAGGCTTTCCTCTGAGTTTGAAGTCCTTATGATTTTCGGCAAAGACTATTGCTTGTGGTAGCTGATGGCAGTGGTCAAATCCTTCCCACATTCTAGCTTGTCCTCCCCCAGGTGACAGATTCATACGGGAAGCCACAAGGGCTTGAGGATGAAAAGAGCTGTGATTTGTAGCATTGTCGAAAGCCCATAGTCCATGGCATCCAGGGAAAGTATAGTGAAAGATGGGTAATGCAACTTCGACCACCTGTTTCACCAGTTTTTCCCCTGTCCAGTAATTGTCTTTACTGTATTCTAGGTATTCAACTGCTTCTCGAATAGGAATACCATTCTTCATTGGCTATGTAGGGTTCATCTGCAATTCGGTATCGGAAACTCCATCAGGTAAACGCAATATTCCTCCTGGTGTACAAAATACGGAGACCATGATACCCTTTCCACGATTCTTTGGTCGGATTGGATTTTTACTCTCCTCTTTCCATATCTTTCGCTTTCCATCGTTGGTATTAAATGTTGACTCATTGTGGGTTATGAATACCAGTGGTTCCTCTTCTGGATGTAAATCTATAACAAGTTAGTCTCACACAGTAGTAATAAAGACAAAAAGCTGTTTATCCTTAGGCATCTCCCATGTTCCATCTTCTTTGAACACAACAAATCGCTGCTGAAGTTCCTTCCAACGTGGAATAAATACAGTCTGCCAATATTCCACCATATCGGGCCGTTCATGGCTATCAACATATACACCCTTCGTAACAGTTCCATACTTGAGTCCCAACTGCTTCAACCAGCGACACGCTGTTCTTCCTCTTATCCGATTTCCCCCAGGACCAGTCTCAAAACACTCCAGTACTGCTCTTGTAGCCCTCTGAGAATCAAGATATACTCCAACCGCTTTTGCAAGACCATATGCAGTGATATCTTGACAATGGAACATTAGTTTCTGATATCTCGTGGTTTGCTAAAATAACTTACCTTCTCCCGCAGAAGCAATCTATTCTCTTGCAGCTAAAAGAACCCCCTCATCATTAAACCAGGAGTGAGTCTTGGAATGACAACCTCACTTTCCCTCTGGAATTCCTTTTCCACTCAGAATGGCTAGCTCCCAGCTGATAAGCTTGTGTGCAAAGTATAACCCTCTTTCATATGACCGAGCAATACCAAGTACCATTTCTTCTCGTATTTCGCTGGGCTGGCGGTTTTGTTGATATTACAGAAAACTCAGAACTGCTCGGTACCGTTTCAGGTTTTGTGGAAGTATACTGATCTTCTTTAAACTCAACATCTTTTGCATCCGGAAAATAGCCTCCTTGCATTGGGCTTTCAAACTATCGGAATAAGATATTCACAGGACAGATAACTCAACATTCTTTGGTGGAGCTTGGTCTCTTATCAAAAAACCTTGGTCAAGTGGCCGCATATCCATTGCAGCCCTCTCCAGATCAAGCGGTGCTGTAGCTTTTCGCTTTTTTGTCTTCTCACTAACAGCTGGTTCCCGCTGGTAGGGAAAGACAACTTGCTCAAAAATTGATCCTTCGCTCGCACTTTGTTTCATTGTGGCAAAAACATCCCCACCTTCTATCCAGTCTGCCATCAGTTCTTCATCTAAGTACTCCTCCTCTTCCTCCTCATCATCAGTTGCATCACCCTCCCAATGTACAGCTGCTGGTGGTGGGGGTGCTAGCGGTAGCCAAACACCTTCCTCACTTTCATCATCAAGCAAAGCCCTCAATTCTTTACTTAAGGGTGCTTCTAGCTGCGTTGCCTTGGCTACCCTGACCGCTGTCATTCTTTTCTTTATCCGCGATGTGCGAGCCATTAAGACTGGCAGAGAACAAACAATACGTTATTGTGTGTTGGAATGACAGGGGCGGCGGTAGGTAGCGGGTGGTGGAGGGAGTGTGTTTTTTGAATCGAACGATCGCGACGGAAATGGATTACAACTAGCACAGTTTGATTAGCTTTTGTGTGAGTGTGGGCTACTAGAAGGCCGTCGAGATAATAGCAGATGTGGGAATTTGTACTTTGGAAACAGTTAAAATCAGTGTGTTTGGGGAATTCAAGCAATGACTTCAGCAAGGAAATCAGAAAACTCTGTGTAATGCAGGCTGTCAGTTACCCTACTTTGTTACACCTGTGCAAAATAATAATAATAATAATAATAATTGCCATTTATTTACCGCTTTTGGATTTTATTTCTCCTGATCGAATGTTCTGACTACCTCACGACTAGGTGTCCCCGACCATACATACAAGAGGCTGGACTAGTTAACCTGGCAGCACCACAATTGGCGGGCGACAAGCAGGAAGCAAGATGTTACCCTGCAAAAAATCGAGTGCATATGGCAACTTTGGCATGAGACTACAATTTTTGTCGTTGTTTCTGCCAGACTGAGGCTTTTTGTTTATTCATTCATCGTATGCGACCCAGCTGGTCAAGGCGATATGTAAATTTTCCATTTCCCGTCCACAGTCTGCACTTGCCCTCTGCCCAGGTCTGTCCCAGGAGTGGTGGGCTGCACTTGGGGGATTGCAAAGAAAACCACAAACGAAAGCTACAGATCTTACTGTTGGTGTGCAGACTCCATGGAAGAAGGCGTTGGGTGATAAAGTGACTGTTCCACACAACTGGCTGTGCTCTTTAGCCTCTGTCCTCTCTTCATTTCCGTTTCCTTCTGCTTCTGGTTTCCACTCTGCTGCTACAATCTGTACTTCTTCATCAGCTGGGATCCAGCATTTCCATATCCTTTTTTTTTGTTTATTTATTACTTGCAAGAATTTCTATATCTGTGGTGGAGAGGAGGCCCAAAATCCCATCAGCTGCAGTACTCATCGGCGAAGAGGTCCCATATCTTGAGTCAGTCCATATCTCTTCCCCTCTCTCTTCACACCTCTTCACACAAGATTTTCTTTTGGTGTATCCAGTACATGTAGCTCTTGAAGATGCGTACCTGCATCTGGGTCCTGTAAGGGAATGACAACAGCTTAGTGGTGGGCTGCCCCTTCGTCCACATGTTATCTCTAGTCTGTCAAGTAGCGGATCTGACATTGTAATGACGAAGCAGTTTAGGGGTCGCAGCAGCAGCCTGTCAAGATGAAAAGATGATTCGATGCCATCAGTGCATAAGACGGTGGTGACACTGTGCGTTGGTACATAAGACGGTGGTGACACTGCGTGTTGGTGGATAAGATGGTGACAACACCGCACGTCAGTGTATAAGGCGGTGGCAACAACACAGAAAGGAAGTCCATGCGGATTCTGTGTCGGATGCCTTTGGTGGCAAGAAACTGGGCGCAGAGGTAGTCAGAGATGATCATGTATATAGAGATGTCTCTGCTGTCTTGAAAGAGGAGGGTTATCGAATCTACTGTCTACCATCTCTACCCATATATCTCTACTGTAACCTGTTATTTTTTAATAGGTTATGAGCCTGGATTGATCGCTTCTATCAAAAACCTCTATCTACTATTCAAAGAATCTCATTGTCCCCAACCAGCCTTAGCACTAGACATCTCTGTCCAACAAACCTTTTTTTAAGCCGCAACACCAAAAAATGTCCAATCAAACATGACAATGTCTACCACTGATACCATCAAGAAGGATATCCACCACACCAACTGGGAATCTATTAAACGCCTCAATCTGATGAACTACATTGATTGGACGATGAACGTCAAAAGTATCCTCAAGTGAATGAGAGTATGGGAAATCATCACTGGCGAGGAAAAGAAGTCAACCAAAACACCTCCTACTCTTGCCAATCTTGAGCTTGCCATCGAATCCTTCAAGCAGAGAAGAAATGACACGGAAACCCTCCTTTATTTCTCAGTCAACAGTACGATCCAAAAACAGCTCCATTGTATGGAGGATCCAGCCAAGATGTGGGTCACATTTGGGAACCAGTACAACAGGACCTATTCCCAAACGTAACATTCCATCCACGTGAGCAATCTATACACCGTCAAACCTCACCCAGGTGAATACATCAGTAACTACTGTGAATGCCTGCTGCAGTACCAAAATCCTATCAATGGAACCGATGAAGTGATATCAGATTCCATCCTACTTCAGTACCTCTTCAATAATGTAGGCCCTATATTCACCTAAATAATCTATGAACTATATAAGAAGAAGTGCACTATCTCTGTGCAAGATGCTATCGATGAATTCTACGAATTCAAAAGGAACCACCTAGCCAACAATCAAATTAGCAATCCTGAAAACAACACGGCTGGAACCCTTCTCTACTCCAATGGTGGAAACACTCTGGTTTGTAAGTATTGCCAGAAGAAGGGACACCATATCAATGACTGTCGAAAGAAACAGAATACCCAGAAGATCTCCTGTAAGTTTCAGGATGGCCACTCCGGTGAGTTCTAGGATGGTCAGCAAACCAGTGGGAGAAAGTGCTCTCAAGATGACATTGAATGCTAGTACTGCTAGCAACCTAGACATACCAAGAGAAACTACCCACTCAAGAAGAGAACGTAAGAATTCAAAGCCAGGAGAAACCAGAAACAATTTGGCTCTAAGGGAAGAGCCATGGTAACCGATGTTGAAGAGGAAGTTCTCCGCTCCAATCTAGAATGACTAACCAGCCACGAAATGAGCTGAGCATTGACAAGTTACAGTGAAAACACCTTCAAAAATGCCTACTTTGCATTGGCTGCTGAGTAAGTATCCCCAATGTGGATCATCGACTCCAGAGCCTCACATCACATGCCCAACAGCTCTCAGAACCAATTCCGAACCTACTCCCATCTATGGCAACCAATCAATATAAGGGTGCACAACAACACCGTGGTCCAGGCCACCCATAAAGACCTTGTTCAAGTACATAACCACCAATCAATACCTTACACCTACTAACTTTCTGTTATTCGCTACTTTCCATGGGAGATCTTGACATCCATGGCTATTGCATCTCATTCGCAACCGAAAGATATCTCATCAGCAATCCCACCAACCAAAAAGTTATAATAACAGGGTAAAAGAACAGCATGCTCTCTAAACTCGATACCAGTCGCTGTGCCTCTGACTCAATACACATAGCCCTTGTCACCTTAGAAGGGAAGAAAACGCTATCGATCGCCAAATCAAGGATATGGTACAAACATCTTGGCCAACTTGGAGATGCAGCGATAAAGTCCATTATCAACAGTTATGTGGATGATAGCAGTACCTGTGAGATATGTATCCAGGCAAAGCTTTGAAGAAATATAATCCATGTTCCAGTTCAAAGAACCTCCATACCCTTCAAGCTAGTCCAATAAGACCTATGTAGACCATTTGCTATATGCTTGGCAGGTGGCACTCAATACTTCATCATCTACGTCGATGACTATACTAGTCATACAGAGATTACCATCCTACCCAACAAATGAGTCAAAACCTGCACTGCAGCCATTCAATTGTTTCAAGCCAAAGTGGATAGCTGGGGATACGATATTAGAAGGTTTCGCTCAGACAACAGAAGCAGTGAATATAACAATAAAAACTTCCACAGTGTCCTTGCTGTTTGAGTTATTGCATTTAAACCATATCCACCACATATGCAACACAAGAGTGGCATTGCGGAAAGGATGATCGGAGTCCTAACACAGAAGGCAAGGGCTATAATGCTTGATTCGCAAGCCCCCATGTAGTTCTGGGCTGAGGACATCAACACTGTTTGCTATCTGCATCGAAGAACTCCGAATTAGTCCCTGGATGGAAAATCACCATACTAGGTACTCAAACACCATCACCGGCTGTACCGAAATGGCAACTCACTGTGTGTGAGTACGGCACTCACTGGCTCATGGTATGTGAGTACGGAACTCAGTATCTCGTGTGTGAGTACGGCACTCGGCAACTTGCATGTAAGTATGGCACTCAGTAGCTTGCATGTGAGAATGGCACTCAGTAACTCATGTGTGAGTACGGTACTTGGTGACTCACAGTATGTGAATATGGCAAACAGCAACTCACAGTGTGTGAATATGGCAAACAGCAACTTACAGCATGTGAGTACAGTATTCGACGACTCACAGCATGTGAATACTGCAATTTGCAACTCACAGCACGTGAGTATGATGCTTGGCAACTTACATGTGAGTACGGCCCTCGACGGCAGCTCACAAGATGTGAGTACGAGACTAAAACGAGATGATACAAAGTTGGCTGAGGATAAACCTATGCTGGATCATCTTCAGGATTTTGGATGTGTAGTGTGGAAGTATATCCCGAAATGTCAAAGAATGGATGCAAAGATAGGTGCCTACACAAAAGCCTATATAATGCTCAGATATGTCCATAACACCACCAAGATCTGGCGAATTTGGGATCCCGATTTCGGTAAGGCCATCAACTGCTCAGATGTCTACTTTGATAAGAGCCAGACAGCCTATACATCATGCATGGCCGACAATAAGCATAGCATTGATTCACTCGGACTGCCGGAAGAGGATTCAGTGATCACCGAAGTCATAGAAGATCCACCTGAAAACACTATATGTTAGAAATCTGGCGCGACAGATTCACCAGAGCTGCCGCCAGGACCACTGTTACACTCGCCACCCTGTGGATCGTCCTCGTCTCTGCCACTACAGCCACGGTTATCCTACACACCTAGGTGTATTATCCCAGTCCTAGTAATATTGCTCCGGTAGCAATATTCCTCAGAATCCTTGACCCTGTCGCTGGCTGCCTGGAGTCTGTTATGTGTGTGTATATGTCTACCTTACTCTACTTGCGCCTCCCATTCTCCGTATGAGTTTCCGGTTCTCTCCTTTCCTTGTTGCTTCTTTACTGTTTGTGTGTCTGCCTAGTCTTACTCTGTGTTATGTTTATTGCTTACCTTATTGTATCTGCTTGTCTCCTTAACATTTTGCGTGTCTGCCTTCAGTTACTCTGTAAAGGGTAGAAAAGGTCAAGGGCCGAGTAGGATCATGTGTTTCTTTGAGTGTGGCAAATGAGTTATGAGGAGGAAGGAACTGTGTTAGTCTTGCAGGCAAGCTGTGATTCCACAGAAGAAGGAAAAGGTATAAAGGAAGGGTATGGTAGCTAGTCTGGGGATACTTCTCCACGCAATTGATTATCCTCACAGCACCCCCCAAAACTTCACTGTTTTCATGACACTCATAATCTTCTTTTCCAATTAAGTTTTCAACAACCCCGACAAGATACCTCAGGAGTCAGTCAATACTTCATTAACTAGAGGCTGTACCCCTTCGGACCACTTCTGGGAATTTTCCCTCCCATCACTGCCTGTTTCTCATGATTTGGCTTGCGTCGCCAAACTATCACCATCTCGCTAAAAGCTTCATGTTCACCAACAACCCTGGTCAAGGATCTTTCGATGCCTTCCTCAGCCCCAGCACCGCTACCACCACTGAGGTTTCTATGCACAGCACCCCCAAAGCCCACTCCCAGCAGCACCCCTCTCGATACAACCTCCAACCCCCTACAGTTGTGACCTCACGGTCACCCTCCTCCGCTAAGTGAGTGCGTAAGGAGGATAACAGCACATCTGAGTCTGACTCGGATTCTGGCGACTCTGGCGACAAAGGAGGGGAAGGTGATGACAATGCCATGGACTTCCAATGAACTGAACAGGTCTCCGTGATACAAGCGATCGGTGGGGACACAGAGGAGCTCAACAGCACTGCCCCCCAGATGGCAGCCCCACTCAGCCCAGAGCATACCGCACTCCTTGCTGACATCGAAATCATTATCAGCAACCTCCTAGACCAATTTGCCAGAATCATGTTCACCAAGATTGCTGAGCTCTTTGGCAAAAACAACACTGCCCTTCAGTCCTCCACCAGTAGCCTCACTAAGCAAATCACCACACTGGGTACCTTAGTCACCCAGATATAACAACAACTCCTCTTGGCTGGATAGGGTCCAACAGCTACTGCCAAGCTGGCTGGGGGCCCAAGTACCACCAGCCCCAACCCAAAGAAAGAGAGAAAGAGGAAGGGGAAGGGAGCCACCGAGAACAACCACAGTATCAACAACTCACCTGCCAACACCAACACAAATACCTGTACATATGCTGACGCTGCCAAAATGCCGATCACCTAGCCACACCTACCAACTGAACATGCCACACATACCACCAATGTCGAAGGATGGGAGAGTCTGAGGAAGAAGAGCCAGGGAAGGAAGACCGTGGTATCCAAACTCATCCTGACCATGTATCCCCAAGTCGAACATGAGGTTACGTGCCACTTCCTGAGTACCTCCCCCACCAAAGCAGCCATCCACACCGAACAAGACTACATTGCCTGCCAGGTCATCTCCGATACCGCACTCAATCGAGTCAACAAAGCCCTGGTCGACAACCAGGATGTAACCGCCCCACCCTTCCTTTGCACCCAGGTTATCATGTGCGGATCTATTATCTTCACCACCACCAACACCCAGAACAACATTATCTACAAAGACTACATCACAATCATCGTCGACGCCCTTTCCTACTATAGTAGGTGCGAGAAGGTGGATATCAGGAAGCGCTTTAGCTAGTTTCTGCTCTACGGAGTCCCAATCCACCTCTCCCTACCCGAAATCTCTGACAGTATTGCCACCAACTATCTCCAGCTGGTTCAATGCCAGATACCACACTGGCTCACCCCGGCAGACCTGGCACGCAGACAGAAGATCTTGTCTGGCCCCCACTGATGCCAACAGACAAGACAGTCAACACAAACGTCATAAGTAGACAACAATAGTACGTAATGCCAAATAAGCCTACCACATCTACCGACTCCAAGACGCAACAATCAAAACCATCTGGAAAACGATCAGCCAACACAGCACCCATAACAAATCCATCCCCCTACTAGAAGGACAGTCAAACTTTGAAGACAAGTGCAAAATCCTATGGGAAACAATCTTTCCACCTGTCAACTCAGCACAATGGACAGCCCTTCCTGTCCACCTGCTCACCCACACCAAAGATATATGCCACCATACAAGGCCAGTCACAGCACACGAAATCTGCCTCGCCATCACCCACCTGAAATACAGAACCTCAGTCGGGCCAGATGGTATCTCCTTCACCACCCTCCAACACTTTAACGAGGCAGCCCCATAACTTCTACCTCAACTCTTCACTGCCTGCCTCGCATGGAGTGTCCACCCTCCAGAATGGAAAACAGCCAACTGTGTGGTCATCCCTAAGCCTGGCAAGAAATTGTACTCCAATCCCAAATTGTATCGACCGATCTTACTACTATCAAATTTTGACAAGCTACTGGAAACGATCATAGCAAAGCATCTCGTCCATGTTGTAACACTCGGGTGTTTCACCAACGGCACAATCGCCCAGGTTGTCACCAACAGTCTATCACCCTTGAGTGGGCAACACTTGTATGATGGCAGCAGAACGACCGTGTAGTTCCAAAGGATTCGTACGGGAGTGGTTGGGAAAATTCACTAAGAGATTCGCATTCGAAATATCACTAGAGAGTTGATCCCAGAAACAATGTAATATTGTTAAGGCTCAACTTCCGACTGATCGTTGCTGATGCCTCTCTATGTAGGAAACCGGCGCTCTTTAAATATCGCGCCGACTCGTTGGCTGTCTGCCTTCGGGCCGACTCAGGAAGCGCAATACCTCGGTATTATGCAGCAGTGTATCTCCTCGTCCGAGGGAGATAGGGTTGATTGGGATGTGGCACTGATTGATAGGTATGGACCCAGAAGATCTTCGATCCGGGTGCTTGCGAACAATCTTCGTTTGCACCCCCTTGTAGGCGTCGTCACCCTCGTACTCCTGTCCGCAGCCCTTACTGGCTAAATGCTTCTCAGATGCATTCAGGGTCGCAATCTATGAGTCTAGATGCTTCCAGGAATGTCTGGTGACGTCGGTACAAGTGCCACAGCTATCGCAGTTAACTGAAGAATACGTCTCTGTAACTTGACAAGTTAAGGTCTGATCTTCTTCAAACAACTGACAGATGGTCTGGCTCCCCTCATATACCCACCGGACCGGTTCCGCCTCGCGCGTCCTGCACGACCGCTCATGAGTTATATTGTATCCAGAAAAAGTTAACATTTTTGCTGGTATACAGCAACTAGTAGCTTTTAGTATGGGTCTTGCGGAGGATAACCTTGACACCTCCCAGGGATGTGACCAGGCCCTCGCCTGAGGCGGTCACTCATCCCCTTTCCCATTGGTAACCTTGAGTTACCACCTGGCTGCTGTTGGGTCGGTAATACTCCTCTCTTTCAGAGCTTGCCCCAGCCTGTGACTTTCACTCATGAAATCTCACTCGGCCTCAATCCTCAGATTGGGTCCGGCTAGTCATACTAATTGCATGTCTTGGGGTGTCACCAGCGCGCTGGGTGTAACACTACCCCCTCCCTCACAAGGGTTCGTCCTCGGACCAAAGTTCATCAACCCTGACTGTTATTCCCTCCTTGTTAAAAACCAAAAAACCTAACATGTAGGAAAAAGGAAAACCTCCTCGCAGATAAAACCAAAAAACCTTTAACCAAGGAAAACACAATTATCCGCTACATCACACCATGTCCTCAGTGTCTTGTCAGCCATTAAAAACCTGGATCCCCTTATAGCTTCATCAGGAAAAGGTACTGACTCAACCTCGCAGTCTGACCCTCGGATCCTTCCCCGCGTTGGGGTGCTTCCTGTGGAAGGCCCTAATCATCCCTTCCCCTGAGCCTAGAAAATGCTCCAAGGGTTCCTCCGTCCAATTTTCCTCCTCAGGAAACCCCACCCACTTCATGAGGTACTTCACGTTGCTGTCCTGATCATAGGAACTCCCCATGATCTCGTCAATCTCCCATTGACCTTCCTCGACATCAACATCCATCTCATCAGCTTCAGTCCTAACACTCTCAGGGTCAGGTGGAGCATGGCTTGCCTTGCTCGAAACACGATATGGTTCCAGCAATGAGACATGAAATACGTTGTGGAGTCTCCACCGCCTTGGCAGCTTAAGCATTACCACGTTCGGAGACACAACCTTTTCAATCTCGAATGGACCTTGCATCTTGTGATCGAGTTTCTTTGACGGACGCCGGGTCCTTAGGTTCTTGCTGCTGAGCATTACAAGATCTCCGACCTTCATTTTGGGAGCCTCCTTGGACCTCTTGTGATAGTAACGACTCATTCGTTCCCGAGTACACTCCAATGACTTTTTGCAAAACACATGGACACTGACCATCCAATGTGCATAGTTCCTACCTGCCGGGTTCATTGCCTCTATATCTACTGGCCATGATGTCCGTGGATGAAAACCATAGTTCGCGTAGAAAGGCGACAGCCCCGTGGCCGTAGTCACCGAGTTGTTCTAGGCGTATTCACCCATTGGCAACATCTCACTCCAGTTGTTCTGTTCATAGTTGCAGAACGTACGGAGGTAGGGTTCAATTGACTGATTGACCCTCTCAGTTTGGCCATCTGTTTGGGGATGGAATGCACTTGACATGCCTCTTTTTATTTTTAGGATACCAGTGATAGTCTCCCAAAACTTAGAGGTGAATCGCACATCTCTGTCTGAGACGATGGTACTAGGCAACCCATGTAGCTGCCAGACTTCCCTAAGGAATATCCGTGCTAGGTCAGGTGCCTTTTTTGCATTACTCTTCAGGGGTACAAAGTGAGCCATCTTTGTGAACCTATCAACAATTACCCAGATACTATCATGTCCGTCGGACAATGGTAGGTCTGTGATGAAGTCAATTGAGATTGAGTCCCATGGTGCATACGGCACCTCTAGTGGCTGCAGGAGGCCATACCGAGCGTGGCGAATTGCCTTGTCTTTTTGGCAGTCTTCACATGACCCGACATAGTCTCGTATCCAGCTGTCCATCTGGGGCCAGAAAAAGTTCCTTCAAACAAGTTCCACAGTCTTGCCCTGCCCCATATGTCCTGCCACCAGTGTGTCATGCTCCTTGCTCACGATTGTTCTCTTCAACTCCAGGCTATCTGGAATATATAGACGTCCTTTGTAGTAAAGAGACCCGTCCACATATTCCACGTGATCGCTTGGGCTTTTGCTCAGAGCCTTTTCGTATTCTGCCATCCATTCTGGGTCGTCTTGTCCATAGGAGAAGACTTCCTCCAGCAGGCTTTGGTGGAATACAACCTTGGGAATTGTTTGCACACTGAGAGAAGACAGCACTACCTGGGCTCCGTCAACCGTAACAAGTTGACAGGTCTTAACAGGCGATAGATCGGCTGGTTCTCGTTTTCTTCAGTGCTACCCCCCCCTTTCAAGGGATGGTACTCCAGCCGTCTAGATAGGGCATCAGGCTTTCCATTCTGAGTACCTGGTCGATACACAATCTTGAAGTCATAACCTGCAAGTTCTTGCGCCCATCGAGCTTGACGCCAGTTTAACACCTTTGTCGTAGCGAAGTATTCCAGATTCTTATGGTCTGTGTACACAATTATCTGAAATCGAGCACCCTCGAGATATCTTCTCCATTCTTTAAAGGCTGATACTACTGCGAGCATCTCTTTATCATGGATCTCATAGTTAATCTCGGCTTTATCCATTTTTCGTGAATGGAAAGCAACCGGGTGTAGTCTTCCTTCGACTTGCTGCGATAGCACTGCTCCAATAGCGAAGTCACTGGCATCAGTCTCCATAACTGTTGGAAGTGCAGTATCAAAGTGCCTCAAGATAGACGCCGTAGCGAACCATCTTTTCAACATATCGAAGGCATTCTGCGCTTCCTCGGTCCACTGCCATCCGATGCCTTTCTTGGTCAAGTCTGTAAGCAGCTTACAGATCTTAGAGAACCCCTCGATGAACCTTCGGTAGAAGTTAGCAAATTCTAGAAAGGATTGCACCGCCGTTACATTCGTAGGTGGAGTCCACTCCAACAGGGTCTGCACTTTATCCTCTGCCATACTGACTCCATCGGCTGAGATGATCTATCCCAAGAACTCAACCATTGAGGTATGCCATTCACACTTTTCCGGTGCTACCGCTAAGCCATTTTCCTGCAGAAGCCGTAATACACTCGTCACTATGTGAATATGCTCGTCCTCTGTAGGTGAGTAGATGAGGATGTCATCCATATATACCACTACCCCTTGATCAATTAAGTCTCTCAAGACCTTGTTAATCATATTCTGGAATGTTGCGGGCGCATTCGCAAGCCCAAACAGCATCATGAGGTACTCATAGAGATCATATCTTGTCCGGAATGCCGTTTTCCATTCATCACCCTCTTTGATATGGATCAAGTTGTAGTCCCATTTCAAGTCAATCTTGGTGAAGATTTTGGCACTTTGTACTCGATCAGGTAACTCGTTCATCAGGGGTAACAGGTAGTGGTTCATTATCGTGACTTTATTAAGTCCGCGATAATCCACACAGAGCCTAAGGCCACGACCATGAGGCTTTGGTACAAACAGTATTGGGGCACCAGCTGGAGACTTGCTAGGCCTGATCTTGCCCTTTCGAAGCATCCCCTCCAGATATTCTTTTAGGGCTTCCAGTTCTACTTCTGATAACATGTAGATAGGACCCCATGGGGGTTGTGCTCCTTCCTTAAGGTCAATGGCGTGATCAAACGACCTATGTGGAGGTAGTTCGGCTGTAGTTCCTTCTGGATCAAACAGATCAATGAACTCCTTGTACCGTTCAGGTACCATACCCCTCCAATCCACAAGTTCCACTCCCTGAGCACTCATGCCCACAACACCTAGGAAGCCCACTGTTTCTTGATCAACATTTTCCAGTAGACCTGAATCATATTCAATGTCCAGTTGATCGGTCTTCTCCTTGGTGCAATTCATGTTACACCACTCGGAGTCAAATGTGGGGCAATTGTCAAAGAAGCCTGATGGCTGGTGTACTTGAAGGTACCAGTGTGGAAGCACCATATCAAATAAAGGCTCCATAGGAGACACCTTGAATGCTTGGTTATCATAGTGCTGTTGGTGGCACATGCACAAAGGCCGCGTGTACTGTCATCCTGCTCCAGACACTGATTCACCTTCGAAGTTATTTAACTTCAGTGGGACCTGCCTTCTCCAGCATGGTATCCCATACTTCCTGACTATTGCCTCCGAGATCGTGAAGATTTGTGCGCCTGAATCAAGCAGTACGCGTACTGGTATCTCGGGATATCGGTCCCATGAAAGGTGCATAACCACCATGGGCCGTTCGCCAATTCTTAGCTCTTTAGGGGGACGTTTGGTTGAAGACTCGCTAGAGTCATGCTTTCTTTTATTGGAACTCATCTTGCTTTTGAAGTGGTTGAGTTGCAGCTTTCCCAGCATGCAAGTCAATTTTCTCAGTTGCAATATTTGGAAGTTGGATTTTTGTTTTGAGATTCTTAGTCTCTTGAGATTGTAGATCTTTAAGTGGTATCATATATCAGGGCATAGATGCGCCTGCACGTTTCGGGTCTTCAACCCTTCTCAGTATGTCTGTGATTTTTTGGAAAAACAAACTTCATTTTCAAAAAATACAAACACCTAAAACCAAATAGATTCCCAATGTTTTATTCCTTATTTTCTGATTTTTTCGACCCCCTGGTCATATCCGCAGATAGTTCAAGGAAACTCATTTCTCATAAGAACAAAAAAAATCAACAAAGGAAATCCATTTCCCCCTTCGTATTCTGCACTCGTCAGTGTCTAACTTCTGTCAATCTCGATCCAACTATTTTTTTAGAGAGGGGCTTTACCTTAGCCGATGAAATAGACACGTCTATTTAATCACTCTCCTTTTCGGAGTCCTTCTCAAACAACTTCTTCTCCCATGCTGGGATACGTTGCATGTATCAGCGCGGCTCCGGAGATTCTTCTCTTCTGACCCCACGTGCCGAGACCTTGACACGCTTGGCATTATGCTGGGGTTTTTCTCACTCTTCCTCCTCAATCGCAGAGTCAGAGATATGGCGCTTGTTGCCGGCCACCGAACGAGAGGATGTCGTAACAATTGGCCCCTGGCATTGGAACCAGCGATGGTTCGGTTTGCTGCATGCGAGGCAATCGTTATTCTTGAAACGTTTTTCAACCAGCTTGGGGTCGACCCCCTTGGTTGCGTCATCCTTTGTATTGTAGCGCTGCTCCTTCTTTGCGCTTGACCCCTTCTCACTCCGATCCCCTCTGTCGCTCTTTTTCCCAGTCTTATTGTTGACCCAGTGCGAAGAGTTGTGGTCCTTCACTTCTTTGGACCCAGGGGTTTTCTTGGGGTTTTTTGGCTCTGGCGATTTCTGATGAGAACGATTTTCCTCCTTGACCTCGTCCTCCAGATTTTTCCCCACTTCCCGAAGCACCTCTACGAACTCGATATCATCTTCTGGAAGCTGTCCCACATTGGAAAGCTTCTTCTTCATGGGCCTCGTGAGTCCTCCCTTCAGCTTTTCCCTCCAGATAACACCAGAGAGTCCTGCTCGGGCATTTGCGATTTCTATTTTATCGATGTAGAGCTCGATATCGCCATCATAGATGATACGGTCGATCTTGTGCAAGGCGTCGCGTTGCTCAAATCAACTGGAAAATCGGGTCTCAATCGCCAATGCAAAAGACTTCCAATCATCCTCTTTGTTTTGTTGCTTAAGTTGAGCGGCACGTGCCTCATACCACTCTTCTGCATTTCCTGACATCTGGTGCCCCACAAAAGCAATTTTGTCCATTTCCTTCACATAGGTGGTCTCGTAGTACTTGAAATAATTTCCAACACGAGCCCACCATGCTGCGAACGTAGGCTTCGCATCGCGACTGGAAATTTTTTCTGGCTTATCCAGCACAGGTTTTTCGATCGTGACACGGACTGGATCTCGTAGCTTGTGCGGCGACGGTGAACACTTACGATCCCACAACCCCCTCCTGGGAGATGGCACCTGTGGGTTTCGCTGCGGGGTGGTGGACCACCTCGGTAGTTGGGATGGTGGGGGTGAGGGTAGCATCAGGAAAAAATTAAGAAATTATCCCTGTACGTTGGTAAGAACGACCTGCGTCGGTAGCTTTGCTAGCATCCGTAGCTCCGGTAAGGATAGTGAATCTTATTGAAGCAACCACCCACTTACGGAAGCTAGGAAAGCTACGGACGCACCACCAATCTTACCGACGCAACCACCAACCTTACCGACACAACCACCACCTTACGGGAGCTAGGGAAGCTAGAAAAGCTACGAAAGCTAGGGAAGCTTACGGGAGCAACGAGTGTGCACTGTGAGCAGTTTCATTACTAGTTAAAATGCTACTACACGCAGTTGGCTATGCTCTTCGATCGCACAGAAAATCAATTATTGTAGTTAAAATCTATATATACATTATGATACAAAGTCCAACGTCCCAAATCTCGTTGCGAAGTACGGAGCAGCTACAGCGGCGCATAAGGGCAGGCGAGCAATGCGTATTACAACAGGTAGGAGAGCGAGGAGAATGAGGCCAGCGTGGAGAATGATAGCAGACGAGCAACCAGTACGAGCGGTAGGCCAGTGAGAAGAATGAGGGCAGACGAGTAACGCGTATGAGATGAAATTCAGTGAGAAGAATGAGGCAAGACAAGCAACGCGTACAAGATGAAATTCAGTGAGAAGAATGAGGCAAGACGAGCAACGCGTATGAGATGTAGGCCAGCAAGGAGAATGACATCAGAGGAGGAACGCCTACGAGACGTAAGTTAGCGAGGAGAATGAGGCCAGACGCGCAACGCGTACGAGATGTAGACCAGTGATACCTAACACGGCATTTCTAGCACATGTCCGAATGTAGGTCAGCGGTAATGAGCTCAAACGAGCAACGCGTAGTAGCAGTGGCCAGCAAGGAGAATGAGGCCAGACGAGCATCGCGTACGAGATGTAGGCCAGCGTGAAGAATAAGGGCAGACGAGCAAGGGGTACGAGAGGTAGGCCAGCGAGGAGAATGAGGCCAGACAGGCAACACATATACGATGTTGGCCAGCGAGGAGAATGACGGCAGATGAGGAACGCCTATAAGATGTAAGTCAGTGAGGAGAATAACGGCAGACTAGCAACGCGAACGATATGTAGGCCAGCTAGGAGAATGACAGCAGACGAGCAACACGTACGAGAAGTAGGCCAGTGATGCCTAACACGCCGCTTCTAGCACACGTCTGAACGTAGGTCAGCGGTAATGAGGTCAAATGGGCAACGCGTAGTAGCAGTGGCCAGCAAGGATCTCAGATACCACCATCGTCTGCCACCTCCTTCGAACCATACCTGAATTGTTCGCAATCACCGTCGGCGTTCTCAAAAACAAACCTTCAGAGGAGCAAACCGTGGACGCTGTTACTGCAGCCCTTATCGAGGAAGAGACATCGCTCGCGCGAAGGAACGACCAAGTTGGTTCAAACCTCAACATTGCCGGCACTACCCGTCAAGCACTCGCAGCAAGAACTCAGCACGGCAAGCGGCGGGGCTACGGTGGTTACGGCAATCGGAAGCCGTACGGAA
>Ga0307516_10002320_pt1 | contig 25606 bp, 31 predicted proteins | sample 19_EM_MG_FD_203310 | JGI IMG/M metagenome (GOLD analysis project Ga0307516, IMG submission 203310) | Populus trichocarpa ectomycorrhiza microbial communities from riparian zone in the Pacific Northwest, United States - 19_EM | ecosystem: Host-associated > Plants > Roots > Unclassified | place...
CTCATAACCTGTTGAAAGTGATGAACGTGTGTATTGTCTAAGTAAGGCTGAAGCCTCGAGAGAAAGGAGAATATAGGGGTAGGCCCATGCCTGCCGTGACTAAGCAACGAGTGAGATATTGCAACATCAATTCTGGTGACAAATCCCGAGTACACGGCTATGACCCTGCCAAACAACCCCCGCATACCCGTCCAAACCCATCAGATACCGTCTTGATGTCGGAACCTCTACCTATCCTGCTACAACTCTACCAGTTTTATGGCTATTCTTGATTTCCTGAAATCGCCTCGTTGTATTTCGCTATAACGGTAGTGGGCCGCTCCCGATTCGAAGGCATTCGGATTGCGTCCACTGTCAGTTCCACCATAATTCTAACAGTTTTACAGCTATTGACTTGATTTTTAGGTTTGCTGTGTTTGCCTTATCGAGCCCAATCCGTTGAGCACCAAAAGGTGGATTATGGCCTACGGCCTGACTGCAGAAAAGTGTGAATACACGGAGAAGCAGTACAAGTCGCATATCTAGGGGGGGTTTCACACTGAGAGATGAGAGTAATAATGGATAAAAAAAAAAGAGCGATGACAGGGATGTTTTCATAGTATCGTATGTAAGGAGTCATAGATACGTAGTTTGACATTTGGGTGGCAGAATAGAGGTGAGGGGGGAGGATATGAAAAACCGCTTCATGCTAACCCGTCTAAGTGGCCGGCAACTACTTGGGGCCTGTTCGGTTGCCAGCTGCATTTTGGATCTAGTTATGTATGTACCACACAAAATTTAGATGCAGCTTGAAACCTTGGGTTCCCAGGCGATTGGTGAGCGTTGGGCACACCACCTCGAGTTAGCGATTTTGAGAAGCTGCCACAATATCTAGAAGATGGGGTGGTTTTCGATAAGACGACAGCGACCACTGAAATGCCCAAGCATCACAGTGATCGGAATCTGCGACCGTTGCGGCGATCGTGGAGCGCATCAGACCACCGAGGTAGGCAGTTCATGGGAACGTCGGGACGCCCCCCACAGCGTCCAGTACCATTTCTTTTGCGATCTAGAACTGACGATAAATCTCTGACGTATCTACCTGTCCATAACGCGGGAAAGCAGAGTCGAGGGTTCGAATTACTCGTACTATACAGGGCTATCAACGATTGAACGCTTTAGTAAACCAATTGGTTTTAGACAAGATCAACGCTAGCACAAATGCAATTGACCGGAAGGGTGACTGCCACCATGTTGGCTAGCGTGCAGTTGAGCCGCACAGTGAATATCATATATACCACCAGGTGACTGTATTCGCACAGCTCCTGTCGGGCCGAAGTAGATAAGTAGCTGGTGGTAGTGGCAGCTGGGCGATGGTGTTGTGTTGGTGTTGGTTCATGACGCTAACGCAGGCCCTAATTTGGGGCGTTCAAATCTGCGCTTTCACAACCTCTTCCCCGTAGCCTCAGATAGATAATCCTGGGCGATCAATCGCCAAGTATCTAACTACCCTGTGCGAGTACGCGATTTTCCCATGGAGACTCGTGACATGACACCGACAACCTTCTTGAATGGGCGTGAATCTAATTCTGTAATCCACCTTATGCCTTTCACGTCAATCAAGGTTAGCGCTAACTCGACCTTCGACTGCCAGAGTTGGTGGGGAGAAGTCAGTTGGCTGCCAGTTGGCGCCTAACCCGATGTGTCAGCCAACCAGCATTTAATTCCACCACACCATTTCCCGCCAACTCCAACTCCAACGAACCTTGAGGACCCTATTGGCTGGAACCCTCCTCAGTATCCTTTCAGCTGCAACTCCGTGCCAAATAAATAAGACATCGAACTCCTCCATCCCTCAGGTCGCCTTCTCATCTCTCATTCTGCCTTTCTTCCACCACTCTGTCGTATCGTACACATCGCAATGGTTTTCGCCGCCCTCCGTGACATCCTCAGCGATGAGGAATTCTCCATTCACCGAGAGCCCTCCATCATCATCTTCGGCACCTGCGACACCAAACTCGCACCGCTCCTGCAACTGCGCAGTCTCCTCTCCGCAAACCATCGTGTCCTCCTCGCCGACGTGGGCCGCACCCCCACCATCCACGCCTCAATCGACGTCCCGCACTCGAGCATCATTCCCGCAGATACCGATCTCACCAGCCTGTCCCGAAATGACCTGGTCGCCACCATGTCCTCCCACTTCACCACGCGCCTTACTCAACTGTACACTGCGGGTGCTATCAACGCCGCCATCTCCCTTGGTGGCAGCTCCGGCACTGCCCTCGCCGCAGCAGCCATGCGCGCTGCCCTGCCAATCGGCTTCCCGAAGCTCATTGTGACCACTATGGCGTCGGGCGATGTCTCTCCGTACGTTGGGGATAGCGATATAACTCTCATGCCTTCTATCGTTGATATCGCCGGGGAAAACCACATCCTCACTCAGATACTCAACAACGCTGCCGGGTGCATCGGCGGAATGACTGCAGCGACTGTAGCTCAAGGTGTCCCCCGCACGGAGAAAAAGGTGGTGGCGATAAGTATGTTTGGCGTTACCACGCCGTCCGTCAGCGCCGCACAGCAATTGCTCGAGGAGGAGGGGTATGAGGTTTTGATTCTGCACGCCACTGGATCCGGCGGGAGGGTGTTGGAACGATTAATCCGCGAGGGGCGAGTTCACGGTGTATTGGATATCACCACAACGGAGATAACGGACCTCCTCTGTGGTGGAGTTCTCTCGGCTGGACCGGACCGGCTCACTGCCGCGGCGAGAGAGGGCGTGCCTCAGATTGTTAGTGTTGGTGCAACAGACTGTATCAATTTTGGTCCAAGGGCGACGCTGCCGGAGCGGTATCGAGATAGGACGGTGCTGGAACATAATCCTACCGTGACGCTCGTGAGGAGTAGTGTTGAGGAGTGCAAGCGGATCGGAAAACATATCGGCGACACGCTGAGGATGTGCGTTGCCGGGAAGGGGGAAACGGAGGTGTGGTGTCCAGGTCGAGGAGTGAGTACCATCTCGGAGGAGGGAGGGCCGTTCTGCGATTTTGAGGCGGACAAGGCCCTGGCCGAGGAGCTCCAAAAGAGTCTGGGCAGTATTCCTTTCAGGAATTTCCCTGAAGTTGCATTGAATGATGGGAAGTGGGCACGAGAGATGGCGATGAGGTTGATTGACATGATGGGAGGCAATCCGAGTATATAGGTCCGAGCACAGATGGGAGAGCTAGTGTTACAAAGAGCAAAGAATAATTGATTCGGCCGCGACTTCAACTCGGGTGGGCGCAGAATGCTGGTGGAAGCGTCCATGAGATACTCCTACACATCTGGATCGAGTGACATACCGCCATTGTCAGTGAATCTGCGATAACGCAAACAAGAGTGACTACTAAGGGCCCGTTCGTTTGGCACCTGGATTTTCAAACCTTAGGTTTCCGACGAGTTGACGGTTGCCAAAGCTGCAGGTGCAAACTCTCATCTCCCAACTGGCGCTTTACAGCGGCGACGTGGCCCTTCCTGTTTATCCGCGGACCCAGCGCACTCCTCCTCCTATCCACAGACGCTGGCTACACAGCGGGCGACTCGCCCAGTGCCAAAATGTTTCGCGTGGCATGCGTAGGAAATCAATAGTGCATCGGCTTTTCATGCTCTCCAGAAAATGATCAACATTTTTTTTTCCCCACTCATCGCCGATGTGTGGTATGATGTAGGGCGTTTTGTCGTGCAGGGTGTTCTGATAGGAGATTAGAGCACCAACGGCAAGGAGCCTTGCTGGGCTAAGGAACAGCGGAGGGTGGGGGTGGACATCGTAGGCGTGATGGTGGGGTTGACTAGGGGGGCCGCGCTGGTACTTATGTGCCGGCAGTTGTTAGCAGAGTTTATCTGTATCTAGAATTCGCGAAACCTGGTTGGCAAATCTGTGGGGGCGGTGGTCGTGTTCCCATCTTCAGCTGCCTCCACAACTGGTCCCTCAGAGTTGAGTGCGAGTTATGACCTTTTAATTGGCTGCCGAGTCTCACATTAACTCACGCTAATTCTCGACCAACTCCAACTCCAACTAACCTTGAGGACCCCTAATGGCGGGGCGACGTACTCTAGTTAGAGCTGAGCTGTCGTGAGACCCTGGGCTTGAGCTGTACATATAGTTACTATGATATGTAGTGCGTTTAGGTGCAGGCTTCTCCGCGGACTAGGCCAGCAAGTCAGGGAGGTGTGGATACTGCAGATGGCACTCCAGATTTCACTTCAGCCTCCACGTAGATCCACAGACCTAGGTAAGAAGCACCCACAACCCATCTCAAACCCCGCACAGTATCAACCAATTCAACCAACCTCAGCCAGCCCTCGTGATGCCTCGCCCGACCAACCGCGCTGAAGCGCTTGCACGGCTGCACGCCACCATCTCCAGTGATAAAGCCATTCTCGGTGCTGGTGCCGGAATCGGTCTCACCGCCAAATGTCTGGAAGCCGCCGGGACGGATTTGATCATCATCTACAACTCCGGCCGTTTCCGCATGGCCGGGCGCGGATCGCTCGCCGGCCTTCTCCCCTACGGTGACGCGAATGCCATCCTCGTCAGCATGGCTTCCGAAGTCCTCCCGATCGTCTCGAACACGCCGGTCCTAGCAGGCGTCTGCGGGACAGATCCGTTCAGGGACATCCCAACCTTCCTGAGACAACTGAAGGAAATGGGGTTCTGTGGGGTGCAGAATTTTCCGACGGTCGGACTGTTTGATGGGCGCTTCCGGCAGAACCTTGAAGAGACGGGAATGGGCTTTGATTGCGAAGTCGAGATGATCGCCGAAGCCCGTCGCCAGGGCATGTTGACCGCGCCATATGTGTTTACGCCTGAGGAAGCGGTGAAGATGGCGAAGGCGGGCGCGGATATCATCGTCATTCATCTGGGGCTCACAGCGGGGGGGAAGATTGGTGCGGTTTCGACTACGGGATTGGAAGAGTCCGTGGCCGTGGTGCAGGAGATGGCGGATGCTGCGAAGTCGGTCGCGAGGGAGGGGCAGGATGGCGTCATTGTGTTGGTTCACGGAGGGCCGGTTGTTGAAACTGAAGATGCTGAGTTTGTGCTGAGCAGGACAACTGGCGTGAAAGGGTTCTTTGGCGCGAGCAGCTTGGAGAGGTTGCCAGTTGAGACGGCAGTGGAGCAGACGGCAAGGTGTTTTAAGGCCCTTGAGATTAAGCAGTAGATATGGAAACAAGTGGTCGGGCCGTGGTGCTATTCCTGCTGATGATGATCCCGTTTAGGACAATTGTAAATCATCCGCAGAGTGTCTTGCCATCCAATTATAAATGACAACTCCATTCAGCAATCTTGAACCCGCTTCAGTGCTCGCCGCCAGGAACCCCGCAATCGGGTCAAGTGATAACGCGTAGTCACGTGCCCTTGTATCACCCGCCCTGTCCTGTGACACATCCGCTGAGAAGGGAGCTTTCGCTCACTGGAGTCCAAAACAGCGAAATGCAATGTCCACCTCGGCCACTCCTCCACCGATTGTCTCTCTCCCAGCCTCTATAATTTCCCGGCTCCGGAGCACAGTCACACTCCCTTCCCTCCCCGCCGCGATCTCAGAGGTCATTCAGAACGCGCTCGATGCCAATGCCACCGAATTGTCATTGACCCTCAACCCTACTCGTCCATCGTTTGCACTAAGCGACAACGGCCATGGCATCCACCCAGACCATATCTCGTCTCTCGGCACGCCTTACACGACGTCGAAGCATCCCGCTCACGAGCGATTCTTTGGTTCGCGCGGCGAGACGCTGGCGGCGCTTGCGCAACACTCGGTTTTGTCCGTGACGTCACGGGCAGCTGGGTGGCGGTCGACCACACAGGTCAGGTGGAGCTATGGCAAGAAGGTTTTCGAAGGGATGGCGCCTGAGTATTCGACGCTCAAGGAGCACGGGACTACGGTCAGAGTTGAGGGGCTGTGGGGAGATATGCCGGTGCGCTTGAAGGCTAGGGAAGGGAAGGATGTGGAGCGGGAATGGGACGATGTGCTGAAGGTTATTTGTGCACTGTTAGTAAGCGGTCGGGGAAAGGGGGTGGGCGTGGTGGCGAGGAATGAGAGGGGTGCAAGGCGGCTTACGGTGATGCGGGGGGGCGGGGCTCGTGTTGGGCCATGGGATCTCGCGGTGCTGCGGCAGGTATTTGGCGGCGAAGTCGTCGGCCCCCTCGGGATGTGGGAAAACGTCAAGGCCCGCCAGGATGGAGTTAGGATTGAGGGGTGGATCTGCAGTAGGGGATACGGCTCGAAGGTGGTGCAGTTTCTTTCGGTCAATGGGTTCCCGTTGGTGACTGGCGAGACGGAGTTGCATAGAGAGATCAATCGGGTCTTTGCTAGCTCTGGGTTCGGTATCGTCGAGGATATTGATGGAAAAGGCATACCAAGGCGCGGAGGGACACGAAAGGGCGTCGATCGACATGGGATGTTTGTGCTTCGGATTGAGTGCAGAGAGAGTAAAGTCTCCATTGGGGGAGAAGGGGGCACCGACGGCAAAGCTGGTGTTGAAGGCGAGGTAAGAGCTATCAGACGCCCATTGGAGGTTTGGCTGACACGACTAGAATCTGCGGTCCGTGATACAGCTTCTCCAGCGACTGGTTTGCGAGTTTCTTAAGACGCACTATTACAAGCCTTTATTAAAATGGGCAGCGAAAGACATACCAAGAGGATATCAATCTCCTTCAGAGTCGTCGTCGACGTCCAGCGGAGAGGCGTATCCGACTCTTACCACGCCCGAGTCCAGATGGAATGAACGAGCAACATCTGCCCCGAGGCCACTGAGGCAAATTTCAAACTGGAGCAGGGCAAAAGCAGCCGGGCCCGACACTAAGGAGACTGACGGCAAAAACACCACTCAATCTCCTAAGCAGTCATCTACGGTACCCGAAAAAGGACTCAGCGATAATAGAGAGATGTCGTGCGGAAAAACTCCTAGCGATATATTTACCCCTACACCCGAAGAGGTGATTGCCTGGACCGATCCAAGATCCGGAAGGACCTACAAAGTCGACACACGAACAGGGAATACCGCCCTCCGCATTTCCGTATCCACTGCAGGCGCGAAGCGGCCGTTTTCCTCCATGCTTCGAACTCCATCAGAGTCGCTCGCCGGAAAAAGGCCAAAATCATCCAGTCTTCAGCAGCCAAGTGAATTTATCCAAAAGATCCAGGCCAAACGGACTAACCTCGTCTTCCCTCTCAACGAAGCACCCATCCCCTCAATCTCTCTCGGATCCACCGTTCACGGCCACGGGTGTCACCATAGCACATCGGAGTCTTTCAACAGTACTACCTCCCTGCGCCTTGGAAAACTCACTAAGGACGGTCTCCGCGGGGCAACAGTTATCTCCCAGGTCGACCAAAAATACATCTTGATCAAAATGCACGGCACATCCACCTCCGTCACCCCAGAGATGCTGGTAATAATCGACCAACATGCTGCTGACGAGCGTATCCGGGTGGAATCACTCTTTCAGGAACTCTGCACCAGCGAACCCGAGCCTCCAGATCCAACACAGAGTACACACAAGCCCTTAACCTTCGCCATATCTCCTCGCGATGCCTCACTGCTCGGCCGCTTCCGCGCTGAATTCGCACGCTGGGGGATCGGCTATGCCGTCGAAGACGGCAGAGTAAACGTTCACACGCTCCCACGCGTTGCCCGTGACCGCTGCGATAACGAGCCAGTCCTCGCCATCGAGCTGTTACGGAAGCACTGCTATCATCTCGAGGGCCATCCTCCTCCCACCTCCCGGATCACCGCTGACGGCAAGGAATGGATACAAAACCTCTCACGCATTCCGGCGCCGCTTAAAGAGATGGTCAATTCTAGGGCATGCAGAGGCGCGATTATGTTCAACGACCCCCTAACGCTGGAAGAGTGCAAGGCGCTTGTTCAAAAACTGGCGGAGTGTAAATGGCCGTTCATGTGTGCCCATGGCAGGGTAAGCATGAGGCCCCTTCTGGAGCTTGGCGACGGCAGTGCGGAGAGGAAGGCCCTTTCAGAGGGTAAGGGAGGGTTTAAGGATGCATTTCAGAAGTGGAGAAGGGATGTGGCGGCGGAGGAGGACCAGTGAGCGCGACGCCGTGAGGATTGCTTTGCGAGGCGTTTCAACTTTGGCTATATCGTGGGGGTTCCTTTGGTTGATTATTTCTTCTGTGGTTGCTGTCCTATTCATGTCTGAAGAAAATACTGCCAGTGCGAAATAATAGGACATTTGCAGACTACAAGACTCCTCGTGAGCAGGGGGCTGCATGTTTAGGTACCCAGGTATCTGAGTAACTTGTGGGAGATTTGCATATCTACTATAATCGGCTGGTTTTTGATTAGAAGCCCACGCCCGCCTTGCTTCCTGCGAGAAGACTCCTCTATTCCGCGGGGCGGGCGCGCGATCACGGTTCATACAAGACCGCGAGAACGTCGGGCGTTCATATAAGTAGAGCTATACCATTCTAGTTCGCCCCTGAATCATGGGATTTTAATTCAATTCAAAGGATGGAGTCGTCATCCCGAGTGATAAATGCTGACTCACATCAGTACTACTTATTAGTTGCTATTTACTCAGTTGCTTCCGCTATATTTATGTAGTTTTACACCTATATATAAGCAACCCGGACTCCCTTGGAAGGCCCTCCCATCCCCCGGCTTGCACAACTCTTCCGCTCCTTACATCCCACCCTTTATCAACCATCCAAACCACCCCCGAAATCAAACACGGAGCTCATCATCAAATAGCCCAGAATACACAATGGGTACCGACGACATCTCCTCCAAGGCTACTAGCCTCGATGAGAAGATCAAGGTGGGCAATTTCGAAATTTCACGCATTGAGGTATGGCTTCCGCCCACCAATCTTCCCCTATTTCCCTCCCTCACGGCCTAACCTTCCCATCCCTCAAATAGCCCGAACTCGCCATGCTGAAGGCTCGCGTTCACGAGCTGGCCAACAAACTGAAGTTGAAGGATGTTGAGCTGGCTATTAAGGAGGAAGATCTTAGCATTCAGTTAAAGGACCCTCGCGCCACAGAGGAGGAGCTCCAGTCGCTGGCCAACGAGATCGCCCTCAAGACTCAGGAATTCGACGCCACTCTCGAAGAGTCCACCCAGGTGGGCATTATGCTCGAGGCCGCCAAGCTTGAGCTTAGGCAGCTTGTTGCTGGGGTCAAGCACTCAGAGGCATTGAAAAACGGTGAGGAGGGAAATGATTAGGGATTGTGAATGTATCGATGCTTCATAGCATCTTCTGTGCCCACTTTTATGTCCGCTAGAATTGGGAAAGGGGAAGGTTGACTATAACTTGGCACAATTTCTTCGTTCTCAGTGATAGCTTCAAACAAACAGCGTGATTAGAGTGAAATAACAGGCTCCCAAATATTGGAACACCTACAGAGAGCACAAATCAAACATTTTCGAGTATTTCCAGAGACAGTATTCGAATTCAGAGTTGTTCCTTCTACCATACCCCCTTGTCTCTTTACCTCTGGGAATCCTGAGCCTCCCTGAACCCTAGCAACCAACCGATCAACCTTCTCACCGCGTATCCCCCCTCCCGCCTAAATCTACCTCAGAGACCACAGCGTTGAACTTCCGAAGAGCCATGAAGTTGGTGCTGATTGGGATCAGATTCGAGCCAGGAGCATTCTCTTTCCATCAAGGGAACTGCAGCAGTTTCGAAAGCGATGACAGGTCTGCTGTTCAGTGACCAACCCAGCCGAAACTGGCTTAGAATGCGAGACAGAGCGTATTCGGTTAGCCCAACGGGGTACGGGAAGAGACTTTTTGATAGGAATCATCGCCGGTCATAGACGGCCACTCGTTATCACTCGAACGTTTTTTGACACTCGCCCGTCCTTCCTCGCCCGTCCTTCCTTGCTTCCTCGATTAGTTGCCGTTGTTCCGGTTCTGGATTCAATCCAGAGACACGGCTGTTCATGCCAGACCACACATCGTCATCTATATTGGGAACTGGCTGTCACGTCGAGATCCGTCCGAGGCAGAGAATCACTGAGGGAGATGAGGACGTATAGGAGAAGCTTACGGCTGAACAGCGGAGGTTTATAACGTTGAAGGACACGGGTTTACTGATCAGTACAGCTCAAGATCACGGTCACCCACCAACGCCGAACGGAGGATCTTGAAACGAAGTGGAATGACGCCGCAGAATTGGGAGTTTGGGCCACTACAAGCATCGGGCGCAAAGACTACCAGTCTAGCACGAGTGAAAGCCGAACCTCAGTCCCAGCTCAGACCAGAAGACCAAGTCGAATCCCTTTGTATAGGAAAAGAGCCGGCCCACAGCCGAGTATTGGCGGAGATAGTACTCGAAACAAACTCCACAAACTCGCAAATACCTTGTCAAGAACCGCCTGCGGTTGAAGGCCCAGAAGAATATACTTGGCTGAAGTTGGAAGGAGTGACCATCGCGCCGCAAGGACCTCACCAAGATCTCGCCTCTATTTGCAGATGAGTGATGCAGCAGTGCAGCCGTATTACTCCCGCGTCAACAGACATAACCAGGAAGGTATCGCCGCAGGACGAGGAGCACCCGTCGAAGGAGGGCAACCGGGATGGGAAGCTGGAGTGGTCCGGGTCACACAGGTGGGGGATTCCTGGTCTAATTCGTGGAGGAAGTGGACGGGATTTTGAAGACGAGCTGGTAAATGTGGAAGAGAGGGAAAGGGGAGGTGGTGGAGGGGAAGAGGGCGACACATCTCGACGGTGGGGGACTTCCTATGAAGTCACATGTTTGGTAAGGTTGTTTTGTTGAATCATCAATCGCATGCGGCCTGCGCATCTGTGAATACTGTGACCCTCCCCGGGACGGTCTGTCTTCGCCCTGCCATTTCCAAGGCTCCCGCTTGCACATTCTGCATCATAGGCCTCCTGGTTGTAGCCCATGTGGGTCTTGATGCTCGCATACCGGCCTTTGCTCTTCCAGACTACCGTGTACCCCGCCGCCCCGCTGTTGAGCCTCGATCCATCCGTGAAGATGGCGAGCCCAGTCCTGTCTCGTTCCGCCTCCTCTTTCGCCTCTTTCTCGTTCCTCCACTATTGTAGCCGCACCCAACTTCCCTGGGGCGGGCAACAGGATACCCATTCTCCTCAGCAGGTCAGGTGATGATGATGATTCATTAATCGTGTGCGACCCTACTGGATCATGACGATATTATATACAGTCCTTTCCTGTTCACCGTCCGCCGTGACCTCCCACAGTCCGCCGACGGCCTGCGGTAACTCCCCCTGCCCCCGCCTGGCCTTCCCACTGAAACTGAAAGAAAAACACAACGCGCCCTTGCCCTACTTCCACCTTCTCACCCCTCGTGTCTCTCAGCCCACTCCTGCCACCGTCGTCTTCACTCTAGGTCCCACCCTACTTCCCACCTCTGTGGTCCGTAAGAAGTTCAGGATGGCGCTCGTGCACCGCTCATCTGTGAATAGGTCTCGGATCGCATGGCTGTCCTTCCCTTTCCCTGTCTCCTTCTGTATTTCCGCCCACAGGACCTTCTGCTGTCGCTTCCATTTCCTGCAGTGCTTGAACAAATGTTCCCTCGTCTGTATCCGGTACTGGCACCACCCGCAGGCCGCACTGTCTGCGTTTCTCGTCCATTCCAGATATTGCCCAGTGCGGCAGTGCCCCGTTCGGAGTTGGTGAAAGCGTCCCGCCAGGTGCTTTGGCGCTTGCTCCACCATCCAGTTCGGCCGTTGGTCTCTTGCCAGCTTATACTTCCTTCTCCTGACCCGCTCTTCCGTCCAGCTCCTTGCTTCTCCCCACTTCTTCTCTGCTATTTCCCTCCTCAGATTGGCCAGGGACCTGAGTGGGGGCATCCTCCTTACCCCGTACCGGTCCCCATACCTCAGCCACTCCACTTCCCAGGCATCCGGCTCCTCTGCTGCTTGCTTTGCCCACTCATCCGCTTTCTCATTTCCCTCCACTCCTTCGTGGGCCGGGCACTATCTGATTTCAATGCGCACCTCAGGCCTCGTCTGCTTTAGGGCAGCTACCCACTTCCTGGCCAGCACTGCGTACTTCTGCTCTGGCCCCGGTTCCTCGGCCACTATTTTTCTCATTGCCGCCTGTGCGTCTGTGTAGATGGTGACTGCTTCTGGGGCTACTCTCCGTCTTGCCACCAGCTCCAATGCGTGTGCCAGGGCTGCACATTCTGTGTCGAAGGCCTCTTGGTTGTAACCTAGGTGGGTCTTGACCCCCACCCACTTGCTTCTGTTCTTCCATGTCACTGCGTACCCGGTCGCTCCGTTGCTGGCTCTTGACCCATCCGTAAAGATGGTTAGTCCTGCCCTTTCCCTTCCTGCTGTCCGCTTCACCTCCTCTCTCACCTCCACTATCGTTTCTAAGTCGAGCCTCTTCGCTGCAAGTGGCAATGTTATCGTCTCCTCCATTCGGCCCAAATAGCCTAGGGCCTCCTCAAGTCTTCTTTCAATGCCCGAGGGGGCCCCTACTATTTTCCTTGCCTCGTCGCCCCATGGTAACGCCAAGAGTTGTGCGCCGAACCGTCTCTGCCTGTTGTTGAGTTGCGCTACTGCTGGCCTTAAGCCCGCCTCATTGCCGAGTGCTGCTTGGTTCGTCATTCGAAAACAGCCAGTAACTGCTCGTGCCTCCAGGTTGACCAGTTTCTGGAGCTCTGCTGCTCCTCCCGCCATGCCCTGCTTTCCCTCTCCCTTCCACCACAGCTCGCTTCCATACATAGCCACTGACTGCACACACGCTGTCATAACCTTGGGGCAGTTCCCCGCTGTCAATCCCATCTGTTCCGTCAGTCTTTTCAGTCTTGCCCACGCCTTTCTTCCCTTCTTCAACATGACTTTCTGGTAGTCCCTGAGCGTAAGGTGCGAGTCCAACCACACCCCAAGCCACCTGGCGGTCTCTTTGTTAAAGGCGACCTCCGTGCCCCCTGTTCTAATCGTTGCCGTAGGTGCCTTCCTCCTGCGACTAAAGAGAATTGCCTCGCTTTTGTTATGGTCAAAGGTGACCCCATTTCTGTCTCCCCACCTGCATGCCACCTCCGCTACGTTCGAGAGTTTGTTGGCCACCTCTTCCTCAGTCTTTCCTTCCGCCCACCACGAAATATCGTCCGCGAAGCTTAACGCCCTGACCTCTTCGCACTCCCGCTCCACTTCTTCAAAGATGCCCGAGAGGTAGGTGATGAATAGAATTGGAGCTGCAGGAGAGCCTTGTGGGATGCCTGTTTCCACCTTGTGGGGCTCCCCCTCCGTCCCGTCGAGCACAAGTCTGACGTATCTGTCTTCTATGAAGCTCCCTGTCCATCACACTATATCTTCTTGCACTCCCAGTTCCCTCATCCTTCTCCTCAGAAGTCTGCTGTTCGTGTTGTTGAAGGCTGCCTGCACGTCCATAAGTAGCATTCCCACCAGCTTCTTGCATTCCCACACCCGCTCAGTACGGTTCATGAGCATCGCAACTGCATCAACCGTCGCCCTCCGCCTTCTGCACCCATATTGTCCCTCGTGCAGTCCCTTGCTCCTTTCCAGATGGTCCGCAATGAGATGTGCTCCCATCCTTTCAACGAGTTTACTGATCGTGTCCAGTAGCGAGATTACCCGGTAAGCCCTAACCTGCGAGTAGTCGGGCTTGTTCGCCTTGGGGATAACCACTCCTCGTGCCATTTTCCACAGTTCCGGGTGGTGTCCGACTCGGATGCAGGCCCTCACTAGCCCTGTGAAGATCTGCTGGTCCCACTCCCAGAAACCCTTTAGGATGTTGGCGCTGATGCGATATTCCCCTGGCGCTGTCGAGGAGGCTTTCTTCATCATTGCAGCCACCAGCCCCTCATTCACCAGTTGAAACCCTTCGCCCCCCTCCAATTCTTCACCCTCTCGCTGACCCTCCCCCCTTTGGTTTCTCGGTGGGAAGTGCACTGCCAGCAGCCCTTTCTCCCTTGCCTCATGCCCCTCTAGAGTTGGTCCGTCTCCATCCCTTAGTGCTTGCCCTGTCTTGTCCAGCCTATCTGCCGTATACCTCGTCGCCACCCACACCTCGATTCCTTTTGCTCCCTGTAGGAATTCGTTCCAGCACGTCCTCTTTGCCCTTCTGATTTCTCTTCTCTGATCCCATTTGGTCACCCTGACCGCTTCCCAATCTTTCCTGCGTCAAACTCTCCCGAGGGTTTTCCTCAGGTCCCGGAGCTCATCCGTCCACCACCGCTTTGACCTGGAGCACCATCACTTCTGCACCGTGTGTCGGTCCAGGGTCTCCGTCATTGCTGCCCTCACTCTGTCCGCCATCCCACTGATCTGCTCCTTCGTGCTTTCATCGTCTAACCGCGTGTCTCCCATTAATTGCCGGAACGTGTCTTCTGCCCGCCTTGCCTTTTCCTCTGCCTTCTTTCTTTCCTCCTCTTCTTTTCCCCTTCCTTCCCAACCGGAGATGTCCCATCCTGTGACCGTCTTGCCTGGCTCGCCTCCTTCTTTTCCCCCCAAAACTTCCCACATAATGACCTCGTGGTCTGACCCTGTTGCCTCCTCCTGCAGCAGGCACCAGTTGAGCGCCACTGCCGGTGACGATAGGGTCAGATCAATAATCGATGTCTTCTCTGTTCCGGGCCCCGCACGCGTTCCTTCCTCTGAGTTCCAAATCACCAACTCGTGCTCCTCTACCAGCCCCTCCCAGAACTGCGCGTTGACCCTCTTCTTGGTACGCGGATTCCAGCGTTCGCTGTGCGCGTTCATGTCGCCTGCTATTACCACCCTTGGCGCCCTCATAATTGCCCCCCACTCAGCAGGTCAGGGGGGAAAACGTGACCGTCAGACTTCTACGCAGACGAGTGAGTCACCATGCATCTCGAAACCGGCTATTTACCGAGGGCGGTGAAATGTGTGGTTACTTAATTAATCATCGTCGCCCCACAGAGAATAGTGATAAAAGTGTACCAGCCGAACTCTTTATTGTGCCGACCCCGATTGTACTGCTACATAGGTAGAAGTCCATCTCTCTGTGTGCCTTTTCTGTACATGCTAAGGTGCATAACGGCTGTAGGAACAGCTTAGTGATTCACCAGCATTCACTTTGGTAGTCGCTCGCCGGTGCGGACAGTACGATGTACATCCGCTGCCGTGGCTGGCGGTATTGTCCAGTTGCACAGGAAAAGTCGCAGATCCTGTCCGAGCACAACTGCTACTGCACGTTCAAAGGTGTATCCACCGGCGTGGAGAGGTTCGCCGCCTCTTCACTGTACGCTCCTTTTGTCCTCCACATCCCCACCCTCTCCCTCCCGATCGGCTGTTTCAGACCGATGCTCGCTCGAGGCAGTTGTCCTGTCCTGTCCTGTCCGCTCCGTCTTCTCTTGTCTCTCTTTGCCTGCCGGCTCCCGCCCAGCGTGGCTGTGAGCGAGCACGTGCGTCTGTCAGCGAGCGCTCCGTTAGGACGTGCTTCTTTCCGCCCGATGCGCCTGTTGGCCCTCAACTCCGTCCGGGTGGCCTTCTCTGCGTCCGGTGGGCTTGCCTGCGCCTGTAGGCCGACATCTCCGTCCGGAGGCCTTCTCTCCTCTGTGATGCGTCTAGATATATCCGCTGCAGGTAGACAATTGAGCCTGCAGCGGGACCGTTGGCGAGTCTCCAAGCGATGGAGTCTACCAGCGGGAAACCAGAACGTGGATGGAACAAGCCCGAATTACGGAGACTGGTATTTACTGAGGCGCATATGTGGATCTGATGGTGGCGAGCGCGAGGAGAACCGTGGTTAAGCAGCTAAAAGAACGAGAGAGCGCACATGCGACGGAGTAAGACGAAGAAGGGAGAAAAGAGGAACAAAATAGTCTTCCCCCATACACGGCACGGCATCACCAGGCCGTCTACATTCCTCTCTACCTACCATCTCCCCACTTCCGACAGCGACCTTTCCCCACGCAGAGTAAAGCAAAAGATAAAGAGAGAGCAAAAAGAAACCCGTCTTCCCAGGACAACCCGCTAAGACAGCCGCCTTTCCTTCGGCCTACCGCGTTCCTGAGCACCGTTGGAGGCCGAGTCCTCGCAATCCGTGCTGAAACAGTTCGCCAGCTGCAAGCCCTCAACTTCCGACCAGGTTTTCGTGGCGAATGTCACGAACGGCTTGACCCAGTCGCATTTTTCGTGGTCCGCCAAGAAAACAGGCTTGATTTTCCGAAGCTCAGTAACGATGTTGGACAGCGGCTTGTTCCACGTGTCCTTCGAGTTGAGGTTGAACTCGGCGACTGCGAGAATGAGGCTCCCCAGCATGAGCGCTTTGCAGTGTTCGTGCGGCGGCACCGCCTGCGGATCCGAGTCTGGGTCGCTCAGCTCGGTTTGGAGTTCCTTGAGGAGCGACTGGAGGCCGTTCACTCGGTCGGCGCGCTCGCGCGTCAGCGTTTCTGTCGAGGCGTCAGTGGATGCTGAATCAGTGGGCGTCCCGACTGATGAGAGCTTACTGGTGATGCTCGAGGGGAGGTTGGCGGAGAGTCTTTCACTACCCGGGCATAGCAATCCTCCTTCCCACAAGCAGCTATATCTAATCACGCGTTCCGTAGCCACTGCGAAGAGGTTTTCGTCTCCGAAGACATACGCGATCAGCACGGAGCCCGCACAGTATCCTATGCTGGCCGCTTTCTCTATCAGGCCCAACGATTCCACAAGGCCATCCGCTAGCGCCTGTAACGGGCCGCACAGTCCGTAGGTGAGACAGACCTCGGCGATCTTGACAAACTGCGCATATTCGATATCCCCCCTCGGCAGGTCGTGGCGATGGTGCAACACCTTCAGCACTAGTCCGAGTGACTCCAAGTCATCCTCCACTTGCATGACGGCCACCCGGCGTCCGCGCACAACGGCCCACGGCAGAGAGCCGGCATCGAAGGGCGAACCGGGACCCAGAAGTTCGCGGAAGACCGCTGACGCCGTGCAGAGCACCTGGGAGCCCACGAGGTATCCAACCTTGTCTCCATCCTTGTTCGTCGTTTCGAGCATCAGGTCGCCTCTGCCGAGGATGATTTCCTCGAGGGTTTCGTAGGTGTCGGTGTCGATGATTTCAGGGGTGATTGGCGGCGTCGGGGCTGCTTCGGTCTCCAAAGCGTCCGCGTGGGCGCGAACGTGTGTTTCCAGTTTGGCCGGATCGAGGAAGGGCCTGTCGCAGAAGCTGCACCGATGGATCTTTCCGTCCCAGGCACCGAACCATTCGTCGTCGCCGTCCTGCACGGAAGACGTCTCCATCTGGCTGCTAGTCGAAGAGTCTCTGTGTTTTCCAGTGGTCTCCGGCGCGCGGATCTCCGGCGACATCTCTGCATTTTCTCCAAAATCAGCACGTTGAGTGCGGGCTCACAGGGCTCGGAAGAGCGTATCTCACCTGGACTACCACAGACACTGCCATCACCACCAATCCTTCCGACGCTCTCCACCCTCTCGATCTGCTCCGCTTCGTCGATGCCGTGGCCGTTTAGCAGCGGGCTCGCGGACTCCATCGCAGAATCCGCCATTCGTTTCGACTCGGAGGACGCGGTGTTTGGAAAAGCGCAGATTCACCGACAAAGCTCGTCGGATGGAAGACACGGCCCGGGCGTGAGTGTGAACGTTCGGAGCTCGGCTGGGTATGCTGGGTTTCGAATGGCGGTGGACTATCGAAGAGGTGGGAATGTCGAGCGGGGTAAACATCTGTCGGACGCTGATTGGCCCGCGCGTACGGAGCCGCGGACATCAGTTAGTGGCAGGTATGTAGTTATACTCTACATATGGGGATAACCGCGCATGGCATAAGACAGTTGACTCCATGGAGCTACGGCACGGCCCGAGCCGCGGCCCTGCACGTCTACCGGGGACTGCACCGCTGTGGCTGGACATGGAGGCGGACGAGACACCCGGTGCGTTTGAGCGCGCAAATCTGATCAGCCGGGGGGGAGGGACGAGTATGTGCGGTAGCCATGCCGATTCTTGGTTGGTTTGGTTATATGTTTCCTTGCCTGGAGCGCGTACACCTGGCCGGGGGGGGGGGGGGGCAGGCTCCTTCGAGGCCAACCGTCCGATACATAGTTAGTCGCCTGTGCGTCGGTGAAGTTCGTGGCCCGTTTTGGTTTCGTCTGTCTTCTCGATGCCCGTTTCCAGCGCCGCTGGCGAGAGCGGCGCACTCTGCATCGCAGGCCTCCTGGTTGCAGCCCATGTGGGTCTTGGTGCCCGCCGCAAGATTGCCCGTTCTTCCATGCCCACCGAGCATCCGGCGGCTCCACCGTCCAGTCGCGGCCCGTCCGTAAACACGGTCAGTCCGGGCCGCATCTTCTCCGCCTCTGTCCTGGCTTCGGTCTCCTCTTCCTGCAGCAGTACCGCGTCGAGGGGTCTCTGGTTCCTCTAGCAGAACAGCGCTCTCCGTCCTGCCCCGGGTATCTCAGGGCGTTCGTGATGGCTGTTGGGGCGCCCACCACCTCCTCCTCCCTTGTCTGGTCGCCGTGTGAGAGGCGGAGGCTTCTGTTCGCGCCGCTGTGTTTTTCCTTCCGGCGTGGATGAGAGCACGGGATAACTATCACTTGATTACTGTGTGTTCTTGGCTGGCGCAGCACCGCGGCTCCGTGTCGCATGTCGCCGCCTGCCGCCGCGTGCGGTAGTGGTGCTCGGAGGAGTGCGCTCCATTGTGCTCCACAACAATCTCCGCTCCCCGAGTGACATACCAAGACCGCGTTCAGCGAACGGGCTCGGCCACGCCGACGTCTCCCCTCCCATAAACTTTTGCCCACACCCCCAAAACGCCGCACTACTCGCACCACATCCGGCATATAACATCCAAGTGTGGGGAGGACCTTGGCGCCCTGGCCCCGGGCGGGCCACCTGCACCAAGCCGGACCCAAATGCGCTATGTATAGTTCCGGCTACTCAGCAGGGGGGAGCCGAGTATACGCGCAACCCTGGAGGAAATGGAGTAGAAAACTCTTTCCGGAAGACAACCCCCCGGCGGCAGTTTTTTCTTTTTTTTAAAAAAAAAAAAAAAGCCAGAGCCTCACGCGGGGGTCGAACCCGCAACCTTGAGATGGACGTACCGGAGCGATGTGTCCTTAAAAGTCTCACGCTCTAGCCATTGAGCTAGCGAGGCGGCTGCTGTCAACGAAGCCACTGCGTCGCTGAACACCTGTACATATGTACATACATAGGCCCCACGTCGGGAACGGGACGGAGCTGCGGAATCGAGCGCGGATAAACGTTCTCCCGCTGCCGGACGGGACGCAGATACATATGTATCTAATTGGCTCTGGAATCGGTCGAGACCCCTAACACGGAGCCATCGCCACTGTAAAAATTTGGCTATTGCCTAAGTTAGTTATCTACCACCTCCCCGTCACCAGACTCACCACTGCCACCACCGTCCGTGCCAGCTCCAACGCCCCCCAGCTAACTAACTCCCAACACCTAGCTCCCGCGATTTCCGTTTCCCGAGTTCACGGAAACCTGCCCACGCCAACATCGACATACAAGCGCGCTATCCTTATCTCTCGCCACCGCGCCATCCTGTGGGCAAGCTATCCTTGGCTATGCACGCTACAAGCATACATACATGCCCTCCGGAGCAGATGGTCGAGGCGATCGAGATAAGAGGGCCGCCACCGCCACCGCCACCAGCACTAGCGGTGTGTAGTTGCGCATTTTTTCTCCGAGAGCCCCTCCCTCAGAGCTCCCCACTGTCGGTTCCATCCGGCCTGCCATTGCACCCATGGACGACAGAGTTGAAATTGCCAGATACATATTTGTTGGTAACGACGTTTTTTTCGTGCCACATGTAGAAGAGATTATACATTTCCTTGCCCTCGTGTCGCATCCTCCTTCTCATGCATCGCGTCATCCCGTTCAAACACCTGATATAAACACCCAGTAACCCCCGACCCAAAATTTCGTTCCCAGAGAAACCCCCCGCGCGCAGACAAGACCGAAAAGGAAAAAAAAAAAGATGGAAAAAGAAAGAACCCCAGGACATGGCAGTACGAGAGAGGAGAAAAATGGAAAAGAATATGTACAAGTAAGATGCCAAGGGCGAGCCGTTTACCACCAGTCACCGTGGTCGTGCATGGCGCGGGCGACCTTGATGTAGCCGGCAATGTTGGCACCGGCGACGAGCGAGGGGAGCTCGCCCTCGGCGATGTCGTAGTACTCCTTGGCGGTGTTAAGGCAGTTCCAGAAGCAGCGCTCCATGATGCCGGCGAGCTCCTTGTCGACGCGCTCCGAGGTCCAGGACACGCGCTGCGAGTTTTGGGCCATCTCGAGTCCCGAGACAGCGACGCCTCCGCAGTTGGCGGCCTTGGCGGGGCCGTACCAGAGGCCCTCGGTCTTGCGCTCCTTGCGGTCGGCCTCGTAGACGTCGATGGCGCCCTGGGTGGAGCCCATGTTGGAGCCCTCTGCGAGGAAGCGCGCGCCGGAGGCGATCACGGCCTGGGCCTCCTCCTCGCTGACCTCGTTCTGGGTCGCGCACGGAAGGACGACGTCGACCTTGCCGACGTGGGTCCAGGGACGGGCGCCGGGAAGGTAGCGGAAGCGGGACTTGAGGTTGGAGTCCTCGGCCTCGTAGAGACCGGTCAGGTAGCCGCGCTCGAGCTTGACGTTGGCGATCAGCTCGATGTCGGCCTCGGTGAAGCCCTCCTCGCCGGTGGCGACCAGAGCACCCTTGGAGTCGGACAGCGAGATGACCCTCCCGCCGAGCTCGATGACCTTGAGGGCGGCATACTGGGCGACGTTGCCGGAACCGGAGATGGCGACCAGCTTACCAGCGAAGGACTCCTTGCCGCCGGAGGCGTACGAGATCATGTGTGCGACGTAGTAGACGAGACCGAACCCGGTGGCCTCGGGACGGATCAGGGATCCTCCCCAGCTGCCTCCCTTTCCGGTGATGACGCCCTCGAACTGGTTGCGGTAGGCCTTGTAGGCGCCGAACATGTAGCCGACCTCGCGGCCGCCGACACCGATGTCACCGGCGGGGACGTCGGTGAACTGGCCGATGTGCTTGGACAGCTCGCGCATGAAAGCGTAGCAGAAGCGGCGGATCTCGTTGTCGGACTTGCCCTTGGGGTCAAAGTCGGATCCTCCCTTGCCACCGCCCAAGCTCACTGTCTCGATATCAGCCAACCGCGCTCTCGCTGGGGGGAGGAAGAGGCAAATTCACATCCGGTCAAGGCGTTCTTGAAGGTCTGCTCGAAGCCGAGGAACTTGAGGATCGACAGGTTGACGGTGGGGTGGAAGCGGAGACCGCCCTTGTACGGGCCGAGGGCGGAGTTGAACTGGACACGGAAGCCACGGTTGACCCGCATCTCGCCCTTGTCGTTCTCCCAGACGACACGGAACTGGATCACGCGCTCCGGGATGGAGACGATGGAGAGGCACGCCTTCAGCTCGGGCGAGACCTGGAAGAGCTTGGAGGACTCGAGGGTGGAGGCGAGCTCTGCGGGAGCGACGTTAGCGGCTGTTGCTGCGGGACGCCGTCGTTGCGGAGGGGGAGGACCAACCATTGTAGGCCTGCTCGAACTCGGGCTCGGAGGCGATGTTGGACATGCTGAAGGAGTCTGTTGGAGGGTTGGGGAGAGTGTGGAGAGACGAAGGAAGGAGCGGTCGATTCGGTCGAGACTTCTGAGTTGTTGCAGGTGTAGGAATACTGTGAGTGGCGCCGCCCTTGACTGAAGGGAGCAGCCGCGAGGGGGGAAGGAGGGCTCTTAAAAGACGGTGGTGTCGAGCACCCCACGGAAAGAACTGCGGGGCAAGGGCGATTGCTGAAGCGAGAGCACGGCGGGCCCCCCTTGGAGCAGGAAGAGACGGCGGAGGGGGTTGATGGGGTGAGCGCACGCAGCTCTCGCCGTCGCAGCAACGCACGCCGCGAGACGCCAAGCGAGGGAGTTTCACCGCAGCGTGCGGGATGGCATCCCACCCCCACCGCTGGTGCCATGATCTCCGACCTGGCGGCTGGGCTCGCCACGCGTAATGGCCGGCGCACCGTCTCTGTCCGGCCCACGCATCCGGCGGCGCGGAGAGCGAGAGTATATAGCGGGGTTCGCTTCGTACGGATGTGACTATGTGCGCGGATATCCCCAGTCGCCCAGATAGATAGATATATCATACACCCCGATGCAGATATTTGTTTTTTTTTGCCAGTCGCTGTCGACCAATCCCCCCAATGAATGCACCTGCAGGGGACGCCAACGGTCAGCATCGCTACTGCCTCTGCGGCGGAGCCTCGAGAATGTTCCGGAGAGGAGGCGCGCAAAAAGAAAAGAAAGAAACAGAGAAAAAGAACGGCGGGGGTTTTCGGGCCGCGCTCTTCCCTTTCCCCTCGCGCTCTGCCATCCCGAGCCGAGCCGAGTCGAGCCGAGCCGGACGGAGGCACACAGGCCCGGCCGTCGTTGTGGGCTCTGCTGCAGATGTGCAGAGTAGATACTCGACGGAGGATCAGAAACGTAAAATAAACCCCGAAGCGGCAAGACGGCGCTCGTGGGGACGTTACCGATCCGGCCGTGCATAGCGTGGGAGGAGCATTCGCGGGGTGGAGGAGGGGTAACATGGGAGAATGGCGAGAGAAGAAAAAAAAGGGCGATGCCAACAAACTGTCGACCGTAGGAATGTATGTACGAGTGGCACTGAGCGGGCCATTCAGTGGTCGCCGATAAGAAAACCGCCCCTCCCTCCGCAGCCGTGTCCGTCGTCCAGGAAACCTAATCGCCGCTGCGGGCACATACGATACGTGCAGTAAGCCGGGATTCTTGGGAGCGGCAATATCTCCGTCGACGTCACTGCTCTGTGTTTTGCTGCTCTCTGGTCGCCGTTCAATATTCTTCGTGTTTCGCCGTGAAGGAGAAACCCGGCGTGCAGAAAAGCTCGATGTGCCCCGAATCAGGCGCGAGAGCGGCTCTCACGTGCCAGTGCGAGTTCTCTGCCGCCTAGCGTTTATATCGACATGCAGCACAGCTCGACCGCCACATCCGCCCCCAATTCCGGCCCAATTCCAGTCCGGTCCAGCCCGGTCCAGTTCTGCCCCCCGACGGGCACCGTCCGTGAACACCGTCCTCCGGATCCCCGCACCCCCATCTCCGAAGTCCCCATCGCCGACCAGCCCTCACACACATCCGGACTCACCAGCATACGCGGCGGAAAAGAGAGACACGTACATAGCGCGAATAGATTGCGTCCTTTGCGGGGATACCGCATCCTGACCGCCTGCCATTTGTCCCCAGGGTATATCTACATAGATCCGCACCACGCCCCCGGCGGCAAGATTTTATCCAGCATGCAGCCCCCCCCCCCCCATGTTTCTCTTTGTCAACGAAACCTCTTTCCAGCCTCGCCGAACACAGCACACACGCCACAGCGTCCCCAGAACCCCCCCGTCCCCCGTCCCCCTCGCTCCAGACATATATATCTATGCCGCCACGGATCCGCACGCACAGGCACCGGCAACGCCTCCCGCACAACCGGCGCGCTGCTTCTCCGGAGCAGTGCTGAAAGGCGTAGCAGATGCGATGTATCCCCTAAACCAAGGGCCTTCGAGAACAGGATGGTATCTGGTTAGATTGGGGACCCCATCGTCTGTGTTCTCTCGTGTCATTGCGCGCTAAGGGGATGGATATTGCGTGCGCACCTCTCGCCGCCCACGGAGCGAATGATGGCGCGGGCGGCGACCACGGAGGCGTCGCTTGGGGGGGGGGCAGGTGTCGTATGAGGACCCGGAGATGGGCAGTGTGCGCGGGCGCGGCGGAGATACCGTCTTGTGGTGCAGGTAGGAACCGGAATCCGTCAGAATCGTCTTGGCGGGACTGAGTATCGCCGAAAGAGCTGTGAAATCCAAGGTTATCGGAAGGCGAGCGGCGGATGCGGATCTCGCTGTTCGAGTGAGTGTCCGTGAGTCGAGGCCGTGCCGAAGAAGCAGGCGGCGGACAGGCAGAGCCGGACCAACCGCCCTTCTAAGTCGACCTACGGGAACACGCTGCACCCCCCTGAGCGAGACCCGATGAGACCAGACGAGGCGAGATGGGCGGCAAGCTCGGGCGGGGCGGATAAGCCGGGCTGACAGGCCTGGTCCTTGTGTTTGGCATGTAGACCGGTGCTGGAGAGGATGAATCCGCAGCTCGGGACGCGGGAAAGAAGTGCTGCCCGAGCCTCGCTGTACGGCTGAAGCGGGATGTGCGAGACTGTACGCAGATGTGTGGCGGTCGGCGGGCTTCTTGCGGTAGCAAATCGTTCCCTCGATGAGGAGGGGGGGGGGCTCATCCCCCTTTTATGATGGCTTGCTGGCCTGCAGTGGTTATGTAAGCCTAGCAACACGACAACGGGTACATATCTAGGTGCTGGTGCGGAGTCAACGTCACGCCCTGCGGACGGGGGATCACTGGGGTCCCTGGGTTCGCCCGATCGTTCCCGGCACGTGAGCGGACGCGTATTGGGGTCGCGATTGCGGTTCGCCGGAAAAGGGGCGATGCGATGCCAGTGGAACTCCGGTCCTCCGCATGGTGATAATAACAATAATAATAGTCCGTTGATCATAGAGGTGTTATACACAGTCCTTTCCCGTCTGCCGTCCGCCGCGACCTCTCACAGCCCGCCGGCGGCCCGTAGCAACTCCCCCTGCCCCCGCCGCCCTTTCCCCAAGACATTGCAAAGAAAAGAGGGAAGGGGTGTAATGACCGACAGCTTGCGTTTCGGCCAAGGAAAAAAGACTCTTCTCTCCCGCCACCTACTCCTCGTCATCCTTCTCAACCTTCAGTACTTCTTGGCCCACGTCCACATTCTCATTTCTGCGGTTCTCACCCCCTTCCTCAGTACAGCCCTCGTCCAGTCTCGGCAGCGGCCACCCGCGGCCCCACCCTTCTCCCCACCTTCGTGGTGCGCAAGAAGTCCAGAATCGCAAACAGGTCTCGGATCTTAAAGCGGTTCTTCCCTCTCCCCGTATCCCTCCCACTTCTTCTCTGTGATCTCCCTTCTGATGTTGACTAGCGATCTGGGTCGTGGCATTACCGGGAGCCGTCGAACCGTCCTGCCGCCCCCGAAGGACGGCATCGTATTGCCGACAAATGCCAGACGGCGAAAAGAGAACCCGATAACAAACAGCGTCGGTCGCAGGGTGAATGCCGACGCCGTTGGGAAGGAGACGGCGAACACCGCACTTCTCCGGCACTCCGACAGCCACGGCCGTACCGAACCGAACATCAGCGGGGGCGTTCACGGGTCGAGTCTGATGGATGCATTCGCAGCAAAGTGCGGTGTGATCTCTCCGGCGATACCGCCAGTAGTGAAAGGAGAATCAAAATAGATGGAGAAAAAAAAAAGGAGGTGTAAAATCGGCGCAGCTGGAATGGCGAACACTTCACTCTGCCCACTAGCTACCACCCTCCGTTTCCGAATCATGGCGGCGGGCTGCTGCAGTCTCTCATGTCGGCAATCCCCCCGCCAGGAACAAACCGCGTCCCGCCCCGACTCGGGAAGCGCAATGATCAGCAACGACAGGAAGCGTCGAAACAACGGACGGAAAGACTTTCACATGACTCAGCAGAGCGAGTGAGATACATGTTGAAAGTGATGAACGTGTGTATTGTCTAAGTAAGGCTGAAGCCTCGAGAGAAAGGAGAATATAGGGGTAGGCCCATGCCTGCCGTGACTAAGCAACGAGTGAGATATTGCAACACTTCCT
>Ga0307516_10002321_pt1 | contig 25588 bp, 22 predicted proteins | sample 19_EM_MG_FD_203310 | JGI IMG/M metagenome (GOLD analysis project Ga0307516, IMG submission 203310) | Populus trichocarpa ectomycorrhiza microbial communities from riparian zone in the Pacific Northwest, United States - 19_EM | ecosystem: Host-associated > Plants > Roots > Unclassified | place...
GTCGACCTTCTTGCCGGCGGCCAGGGCCACTGCGGCTGCAGCGGCTTCTTTGCCCAGCACGCGAGCGTCCTTCCAGACCGAGACGGTCTGCGAGCCGAGCGCGACACGGTTGAGCGCGGCATGGTCGCCGTCCTGGCCCGAGACCGGCACGCCCTTCAGGCCCTTGCTGGAGAGCGCTGCGATCACGCCGCCGGCGGTGCCGTCGTTCGAGGCGACGACCGCGTCGACCTTGCCGCTGTTGCGCGTCAGGATCTGCTCCATGTTCTTTTGCGCGGTCTCGGGCTTCCAGCCGTCGGTGTATTCCTCGCCGACGACCTTGATGTCGCCCTTCTTGATGGCATCGGCCAGCACTTCGCCCTGGCCGTCACGCAGGAAGTTGGCGTTCGGGTCGGTCGGCGAGCCCTTGATGAAGACGTAGTTGCCCTTCGGCTTGACCTTGAACACGCCACGCGCCTGCTCACGGCCGACTTCCTTGTTGTCGAAGGTGATGTAGAACACGCCGGGCTGCTCGATCAGGCGGTCGTAGGCGACGACGGGCAGGTTCTTCGCCTTGGCCTTGGCCAGTGCGGGCACGATCGCGTCCTTGTCCATCGCGAGGATGATCAGCGAGGTCGCGCCCTTGGCGATGAGACCGTCGACGTCGGCGATCTGCTTCTCAGGCGAGCCGCCTGCATCCGCGCTCACGTACTTGGCGCCCAGCTTGCTGAGCTCGGCCTTGATGGCTGCTTCGTCGGTTTTCCAGCGCTCCTCCTGGAAGTTGGACCAGCTGACGCCGACGACGGCTTGTGCAGCAGCGAGTGTGCTGCAGGCACCGATGACTGCGCTGGTCACGATCTTGTATGCGAGTTTCATTGACTTGTCTCCAAATATTGGTGTGTTGGCTTGCGCTTGATGCGCCCCGACGCAGAGCGGTGGTCGGGCGGTGATTTAGAACGCAGTCCGTCTCACTGCGGGTTGATGGGATTGGTGGGATACGTCTTCGAAGTCGTGGCGCGAGGCCGAGGCCACGATCTCCGCAGATTCATCCAGGCGTTGCAGCACGAGCGAGGCGGCGCCGCGTGCCCAGGCTTCGCTGCCTTCATGGCCGATGACGAGTGAGACCTTGCCTCGGTGGGGCAGGGCCATCGCGTCGTCCATCGCAGCGCGCAGCGGGGCCTCGAAGAGTTCGATCGCGAGCTGGCGGCCGCCGTCGAGGATGACCAGCTGCGGCGCCAACAGGTTCACCACGTTGCCGATCCAGATGCCCAGCTGTCGCCCTTGGCGCTCGAAGATCTGCTGTGCCTTCGCATTGCCGTCGCGGGCGGCGCTTGCGAGCCGGTCGTAGGCGGCCTCGATCTCTTGCGGTGGCATGTCTCCGGCGGGCAGCAGGCCGGCCTCCTGGCCTTGCTGCACGATGGCGTAGTGGGCGACGTACGCTTCGAGGCAACCGCGTTTGCCGCAGTGGCACTGGCGTCCGCCGGCTTCGATCTGCATGTGGCCGAGTTCGGCTGCCAGGCCCGCGCGGCCTCGGTACAGCTCGCCGTTGATCATCATCCCGAGGCCCAGGCCCTGCTCCAGCGTGACCACCGCCACGTGCGAGAGCCGGGCGGCCTGGCCGAACCACTGTTCGGCGAGTGCGCGGATGTTGGCCTCGTTCTCGATGAAGACCGGTACGCCTAGTTCCTTGGCAACGGCGCCGGACAGGTTGTGAACCGCTGTCGATCCTTCGGTGGCAAACACGGCGGACCAGTGCACCACGTCGCCCAACGAGTCGACGAACCCGGGCAGGGCGATGCCCACGCCGGCCAGGCGCGCGGTGACCGGGGCGCCATCAGCGTCGGCCACGCAGGCGCGCACCTCCTTGACGAGCCGCTTGACGAGTGCCGTCTTCTGCATCGGCGTGACCAGGGGCGCGCTGCGTGTGCGGCGCACCACGCCGGCGAAGTCGGTGAGGGTGACGGTGAGTTGGTACAGCGAGATGTTGACGCCGACGACCCAGACGAAGTCGGGGTTCAGGGCGAGCTCGCGTTCACGGCGGCCGCCGCCGTTGGCCGGTCGGGCGCCCACTTCAGTCAACGCGCCGCTTTCGAGCAGGCGCCGCGTGAGCGACGAGACTGCAGGCTGGCTCAAGCCGGTGGTGACGCCGATCTCGGCGCGAGACATCGGCGTGCCATGGCCACGCACGGCATGCAGCACCTGGTACAGGTGCAGCTGCGAGAGGTGACGAGAACTGAGGCGCGCCATGTGCGAGGAGAGGTGTCGATGCCTGAAAGTATTTCGCTATTTTATTTCGGCGGAATAAATCACCATCGGGACTTTCCCACCCGGGTCTGTGGAAACCCTCGGGCACGCTGCGGTCGGCCGGATTTTCTGAACGGGCTCGCGACTCAACGCGCTGCTGCCAGCAGTGCGCGTACCTCGTCATCGCTCGTCTGGGAGAAGTCTTCGTACCAGCGGCCCACGGCCTGGAAGAACTCGGGCGTGCTCGCGCAGACGACTTCGTCGGCCTCGTTGCGCAAGGACTCGCAGACGTCTGCGTCGGCGACCGGAACGGCCGCCACCAGATGGCGGGGCTGTTGCTGGCGGCAGGCTCGGATGGCGGCCCGCATCGTCGAGCCGGTGGCCAAGCCATCGTCGATCAGCAGCACGGTGCGGGCCTGCAGGGAAGGCACCGGCGTGGCCTCGCGGTACAGCTGTTCACGGCGTGCCAGTTCCAGCCGTTCTGCGTGCAGCACCGCGTCGATGTCAGCTTGCGAGATGCCGAGCCAGTCGACCACTTCATGGTTCAGCACGCAGACCTCGCCGCTGGCGATCGCTCCCATGGCGTATTCCTCACGACCGGGCACCCCGAGTTTGCGAACGATGAACACATCCAGCGGCGCGTGCAGCGCCTGTGCCACTTCAAACGCCACCGGCACGCCGCCGCGGGGCAAGGCGAGCACGATCACGTCGGGCCGGTCCTTGAAGTCGACCAGGCGCTGAGCGAGCACCTGGCCGGCATGCCGACGATCGCGATAGCTCTGGTTGGGTCTCATCGCTGCAACAGGCTAGACGCCGGCGAGGTAGGTCTCCGGCGCATCGAGATGGCTCCAGTGAGCGCCTCGTTCCAGCGGTTCTACCGCGCGGGTCGTGTCGATGTGGATCAGTGCGTCGAACTGCTCGGGCAGCCGCGCATGGAAGTAGTGGCTCTGTCGCTCGGTATCGGGCCGGTAGATCACACCGATGGCCCGTTCGAGGCGCGGCTCGGCAAGCATCTGGACGTGGCGGCCACCGCCGCGCAGGGGCAGGAGAAAGTGTTCGATGCCGGTGGCGTGCATGAGGTGCTCATGGCTGTCCGGCCGCGAAGGCAGCACCTGTTTGCGCTCGGCGGGCGCGTCCCAGTCGGACGACGCAGTGACGCTGCCGCGGTGCGTGCTGAAGCCGACCAGCACGGCATCTTGCCCGTGGCGCTCGCGCACCAGTTGCCCGAGATTGAGTTCTCCGCGGTGCTCGCCCATCTCGGTGGCGCGGGCATCCCCAAGGTGCGAGTTGTGGGCCCACACCACGAGTCTGGGTGGGCGGCCCAGCTGGCGCTGCAGATGCGCTTCCAGCGCGTCGAGGGTCTCGGCCATGTGCTGGTCGCGCAGGTTCCACGTCGACACGTTCCGCAGGTACATCGAGCGGTAGTAGGCCTCGGCGTTCTTCACCAGGCGGGCGTTCTGCTCGGCATCGAAGGCCTGCTCGGCGTCGGCCGGGTCGGCCCTTGCAGCGGCTGTCGCGCGCCGGCCCATGTCGACAAGCGCAGCGATCACCTCGTCCTGGCAGCCTTCGACGCCGCGCATCCCGGTCAACAGGCCGTAGATCTGGCTGTCATCGCCGAAGCGGTCGAAGCAGGCGTAGCGGTCGCGAACCCAGCGGGCCGCATGAGGGTCGCTCTTGTCCAGATGCTGCAAGACAGCCGCCATCGAGCTGTGCAGGCTGTAGAGGTCGAGTCCGTAGAAGCCGGTCTTGCGGCCGGTGGGCTGACTGTCGTTGTGCGCACGTTGCCAGTCGATGAAATTCTCGACGTCGGTGTTGCGCCACATCCAGGTCGGGAAGCGCTGGAAGCCTGCCAGTGCGTCGACGGCAAACGCGTCCGGGCCCAAGCGACGCACGTACCGGTTGACCCGGTACGCATCGGGCCAGTCGGCTTCGACGGCCACCGCATCGAAGCCCTTGCGGGTGATCAGCAGGCGGGTGATGCGCGCGCGATCGCGGTAGAACTCATGCGTGCCATGCGAGGCCTCGCCCAGCAAGACGAAACGGGCATCGCCGATGAGACCGAGCAAGGCCTCGTACCCGTCGTCTGCGGGCAGCGGAATGGCCGCAGCGCGAAGGGCTTCTGCAATACGGGATTCGGTGGTGAAGCTCATGCCGTACACCTCTCCGAAGTTCGGGCAATCTGCGTTCCTGTGAGGCGTCGTTTGAGCAGGGAACAGCGGCGCGATTGGGCCACTTTCAATCAGGCGCTATCCTTCTGCCCGGCAGAAAAAAGGGAGACCGGAATGTGGTTCGAGATTTACGGCGACTCGCGCGGCCAGTTTCGCTGGCGCCTGTGGGCAGACAACGACGTCGACAAGATCGCCGACAGCGCCAGCGGTTATGACGACCGCGGTGACTGCGAACGCTCGGTCAATATGGTGCAAAGCACCACCCACTTCACGCCGATCGAAGACAAATCGTCGACCGAGCCGCAGGGGTTGTGGGGCCGGGCCAGCACACCGCGTGCGGCCCCGGTGACCGCCGACAGGCGGAAGCTGGCCGACGCGTTGGCGGCACTCGCCCGCCGGAAGTAGCCCGCCGCGGCGGGCGCTGCGATCAGAGCCCTGCCGAGGTCAGCGAGGCGCCGAACTCCTGCGGAGCCTGGAAACCGACCACGCGCGTGCCGGCTTTCTCGCGGCCGGAGCCGTCGAAGAACACGATGCCCGGTGGGCCGAAGAGGCCGAAGCGCTTGAGCAGCGCCTTGTCTTCGTCGCTGTTGGCCGTCACGTCGGCTTGCAGCAGCAGCGCGCCGGCCAGCCGCGACTGCACCGGTGGTTGGTTGAAGGTCAGGTGCTCCATCTCCTTGCAGGCGACGCACCAGTCGGCGTAGAAGTCCAGCATCACCGGCCGTCCGCCGGTGCTGTTCAGCACCGTGTCCAACTCGGCGGTGCTGCGCACGCGGCGAAACGAGGGAGTCTCTGCCGCCTGTGCCGAGCCGCGTGTGCCACCCGCCGTGAAGCCGGCGAGCGGCTGCAGCAGATCCCCGCCGCCGGAGAGCGCGCCGGTCACCTGAGCCACGCCGACCAGGCCCAGCACCAAGGCGAATCCACGCACCAGGCGCTGCGAGCCCGATGCTTGTGCAGCGCGGCGGTCGAACAGCCACGCAGCGCCGACCAGGAGCCCAGTGCCGACGATGCCCATCACGACCGCGCCGGGCAGCACCGGCGAGACGATCCACAGCGCCACTGCGAGCAGGAGCACGCCGAAGAGGTGCTTCACGCCTTCCATCCAGGCCCCGGTGCGCGGCAGCAGCGAGCCAGCCGACACGCCGACCAGCAGCAGCGGCACGCTCATGCCGGCGGCGAGGCTGAACAAGGCAAGCCCGCCAATCAACACGTCGCGCGACTGGCTGATGAACACCAGCGCGCCGGCCAGCGGCGCTGCGACGCAGGGGCCGACGATCAGCGCCGACAGGCCGCCCATCGCGAACACGCCTACATGCTGCCCGCCGCGCAGCTTGCCCGCGCCGGCGTTCAGCTTTTCCTGGATAGCGCTCGGCATCTGAAGTTCGTACACGCCGAACATCGAGAGCGACAGCAGCGCCAGCAGCAGTGCAAACGTGCCCAGCACCCAGGCGTTCTGCAGTGCAGCGGCCAGGCCTTCGCCGGCCAACCCTGCGGCCACGCCGAGCGCCGTGTAGACCAGCGCCATGCCGAGCGAGTACGCGAGCGCGAGGCCGAAGCCGCGGGCGCGCGACACCGGCCCGTTGGTGCCGACGATGATCGACGACAGGATCGGCACCATGGGCAGCACACAGGGCGTGAACGAGAGCAGCAGGCCGGCCACGAGGAACACACCGGCCACCGTCAGTAGGTTGCCCGAGCGCAGCGCCGACTCGACGCGGCCACTGGCTGATGGCTCTGCCGCCGCGGGCGTGGCGGGCGTTGACGGCGCTGCCGCCGTGGTGGCGACGGCTGTGGTCGCAGAGGGCAAGCCTTCGGGCATCCACGTGACCTGCGTCAGCGCGCCGTTCTTCACGCGCGCCGTGATGCCGCCGTCTTGCGGTGGGTAGCACAGGCCCTTGTCGGCACAGCCCTGATAGCTGAGCGCAACGCCGAAGTCGCGGCTGGCGCTGCGCAAAGGCAGTTGCACGACGACCGCGCCGCGAAGCGTCTCGACCGTCTTGCCGAAGGCCTCGTCGAACTCGGGTTGACCACGCGGTAGCACCGGCTCGCCCAGCGTCGCAGCGCCGACGAGCGGCGTGACGATGATGCGGTCGCGGTAGAGGTGGTAGCCCGGTGCGACGTCGAAACGCAGCTCGATGGTCTGCGGGTCACGCACCTGCACGCTGGCGCGGAAAGCCTGCGCCGGCTCGAGGAAGTCATCGGCCGCGAAGGCCGGTGCCGCGAGCAGCGCGACGCAGCAGAGTAGAAAGCGACGCATCACGATCCGCAACCGATCCGGCTGGTGTGCAGCGCGATGTCGTCGAGCCAGACCGTGTTGCCGTTGCCGCCGTAGGCTTCCCAACCGAGCTTCAGGTCGGTGACCGAGGGCTTCCACGATGGGCGGCTGCCGAGCCATGCCTGGTCCACATCGGCCGTGGGCGTCGAGTCGAGTTGCAGCGCGCTGACGGCGCTACCGTTGACCCAGGTCTGCATCGTGCCCATGGACGAGTTGAGGCCGAACTCGATGCAGGTCCAGGTGGCGGCCGGAATCTTGGTGCTGAGCGAGATGCCGGTGGGGCTGAGGGACGGCAGTGTCGCGTCGTCCTTCGAGCGGTTCCACATCAGGATGCCGCTCTGGCCGCCCATGCGCAGGTCTTGCGTGCTGCCGTCGACCGATTCGATCGCGTCGTGCATCGACATGATGGTCACGTGCGGATCGCCCAGCGTCTGGGCGAGGCGGATGTAGAAGCGGCCGTAGACCACCGGGCCCATGGTCGCCACTGTCGGGCTGATGATGAACGCGTGGCCGCAGTAGCTGCTGCCGGGGTCGATGCGCACCGAGCGCGTGCCGCCGTGCGACACCGCGCTGTCGATCGTCGCCTTGCCGCTGCCATCGAAGCAGTTCGGCCCGCCGACGGACCAGCGCGCCGTGTCGGGCACGGCACCCGCCGCGGTCGACTCGAAGTCATCGCACAGCGTCATGTCGCTGCAGGCCACCGTGGCAGGTGCTGGAGCGGGCGAAGGAGCGGGGGCCGGCGTAGGCGATGGAGCCGGAGCCGGAGCGGGCGCCGGTGCGGGAGCAGGGGTCGGCGCCGGTGCCGGTGCGGGCGCTGGCGAAGGAGCCGGCGCTGGCGCAGGGGTGGGGGCCGGTGCGGGTGCAGGGGCTGGTGCGGGAGAAGGCGCGGGCGCGGGCGAGGGGGCTGGTGCCGGTGCAGGAGGCTTGCTCGCAACCGGCCCGAGCGAGGAGCCGCTGTCGCTCCCGCCGTTCCAGGTCGGTTCTGTCGAACTGCCGCCGCAGCCGCTCAACAGCGCTGCAGACACCGCGATGAACAACGGGCCCAGGCCCGCGCCGCGCTTCATGGCTTGACGGTCAGCTTGCCGGTGCCGGCTTGCGCCTGCACCGAGGTCTTAACCGACGTCGCCGGGAGCAGCGCGTACGAATACGGCACCTTCCAGCCCACGTCGTTCGAGAAGCCGCATTGCGACATCACGAGTGCCGAGCCGTTCACGAGTGAACCGGCGTCGGTGATCGCACCGGTCTTGCTCGACGAGCCCGGGTTCTTCAGCACGCTTTGGCAGCCATTGGCGCCTTGAATATCAAACACGTTGTTCTCCGAAATGATCTTGGCCAGGTAAGCCACGCCGATGCTGTACCCGTGTGGATAGGCTGCATCGGCCTTGCTGCCGAGGTAGAGGTTGTTGTAGACGTGCACCTTGCCGAAGCGCACACGCGGTGCGCGCTCGGTGATGTTGGTGAACAGGTTGTTGTTGAAGGTCACGGTGAGGTGGCCGTTGTCGGTGGTCTTGCTGTCCGACGAGCCGATCAGGTTGTTCTTGTCGTGCTGGTCGAAGACGTTGTTCGAGATCGTCACGTAGTCCGAACCGTTCTTCACGTCCAGCGAGCCGTCATGGCACTGCTTGCGCTTGCCGTTGACGACCGCCAGCAGGTCGTCGGTGACCGGCGAATCGGTGAACCGGTTGTGGTCGATCCAGACGTGGGTCGAGTCGTCCACCGTGATGCCGTCGAACTCCGAGTTCCAGTTGCCACTCGAGCCGTCGTTCGGGTCCCACAGCGGCGAGACATCGCACGGGTCGACGATGGTGAGGTTGCGCACGATCACGTTGTCGACGCCGTTGATCTTGATGTTGGCGTTGACGAAGCCTGCGGTCGCGCCCACACCGATCAGCGTGGTGTTGCTGCCGAGCTTCAGCTCGCCGCGATTGGCCTGGTCCGAGGTGCTCTTGAACGCGCCGCCGTTGTCGGCGGCTGCCATGTCGATGCGGCCCGTCACCTTGATGATCTTCGGTGTGTCGGAGCCGGCCTTGATGGCTGCGAGCAGCTCGGTGGCGGTGTCGACCCTGTAGACATAGGCAGACGAAGCGGCCGAGCCGCCACGCGTGCCGCCAGACTGGCCGGCCCAACCGGTCGCGGGCGCGACGTCGGTGCTGGCGTCAGCTGAGGGAGCGGGAGCTGGGGCGGGAGCCGGCGCGGGAGCAGGTGCAGGAGCAGGAGCAGGTGCCGGTGCCGGCGTTGGTGCAGGAGCCGGGGCCGGGGCCGGGGCCGGGGCCGGGGCCGGTGCGGCGGTCGGCCCGACTGCGCACTTCTTCGCCTTGCCGGGGTACGGGTCGGAGCCGAAGGTCGCGACCGTGCAGGCGAGGTTGCCCGAGAGCTTCTTGGTGACCCACTGGTTCTTGATGCCGAAGGAGACCAAGCGGCTGGTGCTGCCAACCTTGCAGGTCTCGCCTTCGTCGGCGCATTTCGAATAGCCAGCCGGCCAGTCCACGGCGAATGCCGGGGACGAGGCGGTGGCGAAGAGGGCTGCCACGGCGAGCATGGCGGATGTGGGACGGTTCATTGTTCTTCTCTCCTGAAGTTGTGTGTCGATGGCTGTGTGTCGATTGATCTTTTGATCTTTTGATCTTTTGATTTTTCTTGGTCTATCGATGCGGTCTTGCGGGAACGTCACTTGATGGTTGGAGACGCATTTCGCAGGAGCATCAGGAACTGGTCGTGGAACCATTGGCCTGCGTGCGGTGCGCCGCTCAGCGCGTCGACGTTGCCCGAGCCGCACATCGCGTCGAAGCGCTTGCCTTCGGCATTCGGCGACGTGGCCGTGCTGTCGCTGGTGCCATCGGAGTCGCCGGGCGGCTTCACGAACACATAGGCGTCGAGGTAGGTGCGCGTCGAGTCGGGCGTGGCGCGCGGGCGTTCGCCGACGCCGGTGTCCTTCACGTTGCACCAGTTGCCTCGCGCGGCGCGGCGGTCGATGCGCATGTCGTCGACGTCGGCGGCTGCAGCGGTGGGCCGCTTCGCGCCGCCCCAGCCGTTGCGCGAGGTGTCGATGATGAAGGACAGCGTGTCGGGGAAGCCCGCGGCGACGAACTCGGTGCGCAGCTTGTCGACGTAGCCGAGCTCGTCGATCATGCGGTTCCATTCGTAGAACTCAGTCGTGCCACCCGACTTCACGTTGTTGTCGGTGCCGTCGAAGTAGGGCTCGTCGAGCGGCGTGTAGTTGGCGCTGTTGCTGGCGAAGCCGCGGATGATGCCGAGGCTGCCGCTGGGCGTCGCACCCTGAACCAGGTCCTTGAAGCCGGCGATGGCCTTCTGGCGGTTGTTGTCCCAGCCGAGCCACCCGGAGTGTGCGATGTCGAGGTACATGTACACGTTCTTCAGCGTCGAAAGCTTGTTCAGCGTGTAGCGGATGCCGTCGACGTAGATCTTCTTCTGGTTGACCGCGTCGCACACCGTCTTGCCGACACCGACGTTGGTCAGCATGTTCGGGTACGAGTCGGGCTCGATCACCGTGACGATGCGCAGGCCGGCGTAGGCCGGGCGCGCCACGATCTCGGCGATCTTGTCGATGTACTGCGTCTTGTACTTCGCCATGCCGTCGTTGGCCGAGTTCAGCTCGCCGTTGGAGGCGAGCGCGGCGCAGTCACGGTCGGGCAGGTCGTACACCACCAGCAGGACGGACATCGGCTTCAGCGTGCTGCCGCTCTGGGCCTTCTGCTGCGCGAGGGCCGCCTCGAGGTGGTCGACCAGGCCCATCGCACCACCGCTCGCCTTGGCGCCGTCGATGGCGGCGATGCGGTCCAGCCAGACGGCGGTCGGGAACTTGGCTGCGGCCTTCACCAGCGCGGTGTCCGTGGCGGATGCCGTCACACGGCTCAGCGATTGCGAGACCTTCGTGCCGTAGTCCGGGTCGAGATAGAACAGCGCGTCGGCGAATGGGTTGCCGGCGGTGATCAGGCCGGTGGCGGGGGCCGGGGCCGGAGAGGGAGAAGGCGAGGGGGCCGGAGAAGGAGACGGTGACGGTGCGGGCGATGGCGCCGGTGAAGGTGCGGGAGCAGGCGATGGCGACGGCGACGGCGAGGGAGCCGGTGCAGGAGAAGGCGCCGGTGCAGGAGCGGGGGACGGGGCAGGCGCAGGAGACGGCGCCGGCGCGGGTGCAGGAGATGGGGCGGGCGCAGGAGACGGCGATGGCGACGGTGCGGGCACCGGTGCAGGCGCGGGTGCATTGCTCGTGGGTGACGGAGCCGGTGAGTCGCTGCCGCCGCCGCATGCGGCGAGCATCAGCGTGAACAGCAGGCTGATGGTGGCGCGTCCGCGCTGGGTCTTGTAGTTATTCATGTGGAGTCCCTTGGATGTTTTTGGTGTGATGTGTCAGAAGCTCGTGCCGAGACCGACTTGCAGGATCGTCGCGTCGAAGACGTCGACGCCCGGCGATCCGTTGCCGCCGATGCGCCAGCTCGATCGCTGCTGGTAGCGCTCGACCTTCAGGTCGGTGACCCAGGTGCCCAGGCGCAGTTCGAACTTCAACCCGGCGGTCACGCCGCCGAAGGCCGACAGCCGCTGGTCGGCCGACGAGAACTGCGGGTTCCCCACCGGGCCGGGATAGATCGCGGTGTCGACCACCGGATCGAAATAGAACTTGGCGGCGTTCTGTGTGTAGTAGCGCACCGACGGCGTCACGGTGAAGTCAGACATCACCGGTTGCACCCACGCGGTTTCGAAGGTGTGGGCACGGATGCCGAAGCTGTCGCTGTAGTAGCGGTAGCTGCTGCGAACGGATGCCGACAGCGATTCGAAGTGGTGGTTCCAGCGCAGCATGCCGACGTTGATGTCGCGCTTGCGAGGGCGGTGGTCGTAGAGCTTGTAGGGGTCGTCGAAGTAGCCGCGGCCCATCGAGTGCGTCAGGCTGAACTGTGCGATGTCGCGCGGTGACAGCGCCTGCGTGACGCCGAGCGTGATTTCGTTGGTGCGCTTGGTCTCATCGACCACGATCTCGTTGACCGGGTTGATCGCGTCGCGGGTGTTGGCGATGCCGAGGTTCCAGGTCGTGTTCTTGTCTTCGGACGCCCAGCGACCTTCCAGCGACACGGCGGTCGACTTGTAGTCGTTCTCGGTCGAGTGAGCCGCGCCGAGCGCGATGGCGCCGCGTTCGAAGTAGCGGGTGAGCTTCAGGTCTCCGGCCTTGCGCTTGTCTTCCATGCCGGGTGATTTGGTAGCGCCGGACACGTCGCTGTAGTAGCGCGGTGTTGCGCCGGACACTTCGTCGACCACGCCCGAGCCTTCGATCGACCAGCGGCCCACCGGAGCAAGGATGTAGAGCGATGGCGCCTTGACGGTGATTCGGTCGAGCCGGTTGCCTTCGCTGCCGTCGTAGAACGGGTACTTGGTGTCGACGGCCTGGCTGTCCTTGTACTGCAGGTACTTGAACGCGATGAGGCCCTTCTCGGGCGGCTCTTCGGCGTGTGCCGTCATCACGCCAGGCAGCGCGATGGCCGCCAGCGTGATGCTCCCCCAGACGCGGCTGCGTGAGTTCGAACCGTCAGTTGCAGCCACAGCCACCTCCGCCCACGCCGGAGCCGCCAGCCGCCGCTTCCTTGCTGTTCAAGATGTGCTGGTCGAAGCGCTGTTCGAGCGCGTCGCCACCGAGGGTCATTTCGGGTTTCGCGAGCAGGCCCTTTTCCCAGGGCTGCGGCGGTTGGAAGACAGAGCAGCCGGCGAGGCAGGCGCTGAGCAGGAGCAGCGCGGCGAAGGTTCTGTGATGCATCAAAGGTTCTCGTGGGCGGGTCTGGAGCTGCAGGACAGGGCGCAGCAGAAAGGCTTACTTCAGGGCAGCCGCAATGGCGTCTTCGAGTTGCTTGCGTTCTTCTTCACGGAAGCCCGCATGCACCTGGATCACCTTGCCGTCCGGGCCGATCAGCAGCGAGGTCGGCATGCCCTTGACCGCATAGCGGCGCGGTGTCTCGCCCTGTGCGTCGAAGGCCAGCGTGAAGTTCGCCGGCACCTCGGCCAGGAACTTGTCGGCATCGGCACGCTTGGCATCGAGGTTCACGCCGACGACCTGCAGGCCTTTCGCGCCGTACTTGGCTTGCATGTCGTTCATCCACGGGAACGACTGACGGCACGGGCCGCACCACGAGGCCCAGAAGTCGAGGTAGACGACCTTGCCCTTCAAAGCCGCGAGGTTCACCGTGCCGCGTGGTCCGCTCAGCGTGAACTCGGGTGCGGGTGCCCCGGCTTCTACGGCCGCGGCGGGCAGTGCGGCAAACAGACTGGCAGACATCGCCAGCGTGATGGCTGAAAGGCGGTTCATCGAGAAGATTCCTTTGAGAGTGAATTGAGAGAGCTCAGGCGCGGCCACCACAGCGCGGCGATGGCCAAGGCCAGCAGCACGAGCCAGTGAATGCCGAGGGCGCCGGCGCCTTGGTTGGCCGAGACGGTTTCGGCCTGAGCCGACAGCGACACCTCGGTGGCCTGGCCGGTGGCCGACGTCACCTTCAGCGTGCCGGTCATCGCACCGCCCGAGCCGGGAGCGAACACCACCGTCACGGTGCAGGACGAACCGGCCGCCAGCGTCCACGGCACGCCGGGGCAGGCGTCGGAGGCCGTGCCCGATTCGACGATGAAGCGGGACGTCGTCGTCACCGACGCGATCGTTGCGGCTGCCGCGGAGCTGTTGGAGATGCGCACGGTCAGCGGCTGGCTGCGGTCGCCGGTGCGCACGGTGGTCGAGCGGTAGTCGAGCGCCGAAGGTGTGACGGCCAGCGTGCCGGTGGCCGGGGGAGGCGTCGTGCCACCACCGCCGCCGCCTGTATCGGGCGGCGTACCGCCTCCGCCGCCGCCTGTCGAGCCGGCCACGCCGCTGCCGCTGAGCGTGACATCGGGTGGGTTGCTGCCGCTCGATGCGACCAGCAGCACGGCATTGCGCACGCCGGCCACATCGGGCACAAAGCTCACGATCACCGTGCAGCTCGCGTTGGCCGAGAGCGTCACACCACCGAGGCAGGTGCCGCCGCCGACCGAGAACGCAGAGGCCTGTGCGCCCGAGGTGCCGATCGATGACACCGTCACGCTGCCCGGCCCGTTGTTGACCAGCGTCAACGGGGAACCCGCCACCGTCTTGCCGACTTCGGTGGACGGGAACTGCAGCGAGTTCGTGCCGCCTGACCAGACCAGTACAGGGAGCGTCACGGCAGAGCCCAGGCCGGTAAGCACCACGCTGTTCGGCGAGCTGAACGCGTTGGAAGTGATCGTCACCGTCTCGGCGGCGTTGTCTGCCGCCGGGGTGTAGGTCACCGTCAGCGTGCAGCCGGCAGCGGGAGCGAGGTTGGTCGCGCAGTCGTGCGTCGCCTTGAACTCGGTCGAGCTGCTCACGATGCTGGTGATCTGCAGTGCGGCGCTGCCGGTGTTGGTGATCTTCACCGTGCGCGGCACCGAGGCCGTGCCCATCGACACCTGGCCGAAGCCGATCGAGGGCTGTGACAGCGTCAGCTCCGGTGCCGCCGTGGCGATGCCGACACCGCCGACCGACAGGCTTGCCGTACCGCCGGGCGCGTTGCTTGTGATCTCGACGCTGGCCGATCGGGGGCCGAGCGCGCTCGGCTTCAAGGCCACGGTCACCGTGCAGGTGGCGGCCGGAGCCACCGTGGCACCGGCGCATGTGCCACCGAGCACGATGTCTGCTGCGTTGGTGCCGGTCGCGCTGACCTTGCTGATCGCCAGATCGGCCTGGCCGTTGTTGGTGACCGTGGCAGTGCGTGCAGCACCGGTGGTCGCGAGGCCTTGTGCGCCCAGGTCGAGCACGATCGCGTCCAGCGCGAGGCCGGGTTGTGCGCTCACGTTGCCGGTGCCGCTGAGAGTCACCGACGCCGTGGTGCTGCTTGCGCTGTGGCCGATCATCAGGCTGGCTGCGCGCGCACCCGTTGCCGTCGGCGTGAAGCTCACGTCGACGAAGCAGTTGCTCCCGGCCGCCACGCTGGTGCCGGCCTTGCAGGTCGAAGCCGAGCTGATCGCGAACTCAGAGGCTTGCGCGCCGCTGATGGCAAGCGTGTTGACCGTCAGCGCTGCCGTGCCGCTGTTGCCCACGGTCACGCGCAATGGGTCTGAAGTGCCGCCGACGGTCTGCGCGAAGCTCAGCGTGGTGGGAGACAGCGTCACCGACGGCGAGCTGTCGACACCGGTGCCCGACAGCGAAGCAGTGCTGCTGCCCGTGCTGCCGTTGTGGCCCACGGTGAGCGTGGCGGAGCGTGTACCAGCGAGCGTCGGCTTGAAGGTCACGGTGACCGAGCATGCGGTTCCGGCGGCGAGCGAGGTGCCCACCGCGCAGGTGCCGCCGCTCACGGCGAAGTCGCTGCCGGCAGTCAGCGCGATGCTGCTCACCACCAGGGCTGCGCCTGCGCCCACCGAGTTGTTGACCGAGAAGGTTTGCGCGGCACTGGTGGTGCCCAGAGCCTGGCTCGTGAAGGTGATGCTGGAGGGGCTGACCGACGGTGCGGGCTCGGGCGTCGCGGGCAGGTAGCTGGGCGTGCGGCCCAGTTGCTGTCCGATGTAGGCCGCGAGGTCGTTCAGCTGGGAGTCGCTGAGCTTGCCCTGCAGGAACGTCATCTGCGAATTGGTCGTGATGATGCCCTTGATGTTGGACGCACTCGTGCCGTTCGCGATGCGGTTCTGCGGGTTCGCCGGAATCGTGCTGTGGCAGGCGCTGTTGCTGCAGCTCTGCTTGCCGGCGACCAGCGTGGTCGTGTACAGCATCTGGCCGTTGGTGGCGCTTTGCGCGAGCGCCGAGCCGGCGCCCATCATGGCCAGCAACGTGGCGGCCAGTGGCGGGGCGAAGAGGTGGAGAAAGGTACGCCTCATTTGCATCAGGCCTTCATCCACGGCAGGTCTTGGCCGGCGACGGCCCAGATCGCGTCGGTGTGGTCGCCGTTGGCGCCGCGCACGTTCGGGTAGCCCCAGGCGGTGGTATTGACATCGCTCGTGCTCACGCCCATTGCGCGCAGCACCATGCCCATCCACTGCGTGTACAGCAGGCCCGAATACCAGTGCGGGTCCGACGACCAGTTGAACGAGTTCAGGTCGCGGAAATCGAGCGACTGGCCGGTCTTGAAGTAGCCGCCGGCGTCGCCCAGCGCAATGATCGGGATGCAGCGGTTGTGGTGGTGGCCGGGGTTGCCGCCCGAGCCGAGCTCGAAGCCGCTTGCGATCAGCGCCTTGTCGAACAGCGTCTTGCCGTCGGCCGTCTTCACCTGGTCGAGCTTGTTCGCCATGTCGAGCATGCAGGTCTCGAACTGCAGCTGCACCGCGGCGTTGAAGCCGGCGCGCTTGGCGGGGTCGTCCAGCGCGTGCGCGTAGTCGTTGTGCCAGGCGTGTTCCGGCTCGGGGCCGAAGGTGTATGAGGTGGCGCCGTTCACGTAGACGCGGCTGATGCCGGCCGAGAACGCAGCGACGACGATGTCGTTCCACAGCGATTCGCACTGCGCCTGGCTCGCGGGCTGGCCGTAGAAGCCGGCTGCGGCCTCGAGCGACGAGGTGTCGCTGGTCGGGCGCTGGAAACTACTGGTCACCGGGGTCTGCGCGAGCTTGCCTTCGACCTCGTTCAACAGGTCGAGGTAGTTGCCGAGCCGCGCCTTGCAGTCGGCCGAGCACGAGGCATCGGCCATCACCAGGTCGGCATGCTCCTTCACGCGGTCGACCAGCACCGTCTTGTCGGTCGGTGCCGGCGTGGTGGTGCCACCGCCGCTCGTGTTCTTGAACAGGCGGTCGAACAGCTTGATGTTGCTCTCGGCGGTGGGCGTCGTCTGCACGGTGGCCGTGCCGGACTTCGACAACGACACCAGGTTGCGCACGATCGCCGGCTGCAATACGGCGGTCGGGTAGAAGCTGCTTGCGCCGCCCAGAATCTGGTCGATGGTGGGGCTGGTGGCGTCACCGCCGAGCGTGCCGCCGCGGTTGTGGCCGCCGCTGACCGCGAAGTCCAGCCCGTTGATCACGTTCATGCGCGACAACATGCGTGCCGTGAGCGCCGAGCTCTTGGCCTGCAGGATGTCGCTGATGACCGTCAGGTTGCCGGAGGCCTTGGCCGCCGCGGCGAGCTGCGCCTGGCGGATCGTGATGCCGCCGTAGCTCTGCGAGGCCGCAGGCGTCTGGTCGAGCAGTGGCCCGAAGAACTGGCTCTGGAACACGCCATGCCACGTCGTCGTATGAACGAAGTATCGCTCGGCTGAAGCGGCTGCCTCGGTGGCAGCGCGCGCTTCACGCGGGAGCAGCGAGGGCAGCAGCGGCAAGGCCAATGCGGTTCCACCGGCGCCGATCAGGAACTGCCGGCGGGACAAGGGGTTGAATGCAGGTTTCATTTCGCCCTCTGGATCGTGGTGAACTCGGTGCGCAGCGCGACCGATGCAAACAAGCTGCGCAGGTTGGCGCCGTTGGCGGCCTGCACGCGCAGGGCCTCCATCAAGGCGCCGTCAGCGGCGGTCTCTGAACGGCCGAAGCTGTAGCGCACGTAGTTGCGTGCGAAGCAGCGCTCGAACTGACCGCTTTCGAGGATGTATTGCTGGGTTGCCGATGGCGAGCTGACTGCGCGCGATGAGCCGTCGGCCAGGCGGACCAGCGCGGCGGTGTCGATCGGCTTCTCGCCGAGCAAAGCGCCCTTGTCATCGAGCACGCGCTCGGTGCTGCGCGCGCGGCCCAGCGAGTCGAAGCCCTCGAAGGCGAAGCCCCACGGGTTCATCTGCGTCTTGTGGCAGCCAATGCACGAAGTGCCTTCCATTTCAGTGACGCGCTCGACGCGTTGGCGCGTGGTGAGCACGCCGGTGAGGTCGGCCTTCGAGTTCGACTGGTCCATGGCCGGCGTGGGCATCGCCTCGCAAGTCAGCCCGAACAGCACGCGGCTGCCGCGCGAGATCGGCAGCGTCGTGTCGGTGGAGCCCTGTGCGATGAAGCCGATGCGGGTCAGCAGGCCGACGCGTGATGGTTCGGTGAAGAGCGGAGGCGCGGTCGTGCCGTCCCACACCGCTGTTTTATAGAGCGAAGCGATGTCGGCCGTCTTTGCGTACGAGTGGCGGTCGGTCAGCACTTGCTGCAGCGACGCGTTCTTCGAGGCGAGGTACGAGACCATGTCCAGCACTTCGTTCACCGCCGCGTCGCGCGAGGTCGACAGCGGCTTGAAGCTGCCGGCGAAGGCATCGAACTTCGGATCGCCGACCTTGCCGTCCAGCGCCACCAGTTCTTGCAGGCGGAACCAGCCACCGAAGAAGTCGCGCATCGCGCGGTCGGAGCGGGTGTCGGCCATCATGCGCTGGATCTGCGCGGTGTAGACCGATGGCGTGAGCAGCGTGCCGTCGTCGGCGATTGTGTTCAGCGTTGCATCGGGCACGGAGTTCCAGAAGTGCAGCGCGAGGCGTGTGGCCTGCTCGTGGGCGGTGAGTGCCACGCACGATGCGCTGGTGTCGGTGGCCGTCTGGCCCTTCTCGACGACGAAGTAGAACTTCGGCGACGCGATCATCGTGCCGAGCACCTTGGTCACCGACGCCTGGCTGGCGCTGTTGCCGGCTGCAGTGCGGTAGACGTTGACTTCGCTCTCGGTCAGCGGCTGGCGGAACAGCAGCCGGCCGGCCTTGCGGATGAAGCTGGTGACGCAGGCGTCGGAGGTGCCGGTGCAACTTCCGAGCATCGTGTTCAGCCGGTTTGCATCGGACGTCATCGACTTGGCGAGCGCCTCGGCGGTGTCGTGCAAGGCCGTCACCTGGCGCAGATTCACGCCGGTGTCCAGCCGCTCGTAGCCCTTGTGGCGAGACGTGTCCGGGTTGACCGCGACGTCTGGCGGGAACTGCGTGGTGTCGCGCACCAGCGGCCCGACGCTTGCGGCGAGCGTGCTGTCGCCGGTGAGGGCCACGGTCACGTCGGTGAGCGCGTTGACCACCTGGTCGCGTGTCAGCCGGCGTGGTGCACCGGGTGCACTGCAGCCGGGGCCGGCCACATCACCCGGCGTCACGGCGGCAATCGTCACCGCGGCGATCTGGGCATGGGGATCGGTGCCGACAGGCACGACCGTGGGGGTGCCGGTGCCGGCGTTGCCGCTCGGTGGGGCGGTGGCGGCTGGTGTCGATTCACTCGAATCGCCATTGCAGGCCGCGGCCATGGCGGCGATACAGAGGGCTAGGAGGTGCGATCGCATGGTGCTCTCGGTTGCGTGGGGCCATCGACTGCGATGGCAACGATCTGGCTTCGTGGCGCGATTCTGTTGAAAACGTTGCCGCAAGAATTGACCAATCCATGACGAAAACCTCTTCGTTGCTAGGCGACTGCGCTACGCAACGGCGCGCAACAGGTGTAACGGTGTCGGCCCAGAGCAGCGGAGTTCATGCGCGTCGGCAGAATGTGCACACACACGAAGCCGTGGCACGTACCTGGCAAGTTAAGTCGTAGAGGGAGTTGATGGACAACGAGGTTTTCAGGTTCGGCCGGTGCGAAGTTCGGGTCGCGACACGCGAGGTATTGCTCGCCGGCTCACAGCAGCCGATGGAGCCGCGGCCGTTCGAGTTGCTGGTGTATCTGATCCGTCATCGGGCGCGCATCGTGTCCAAGGACGAGCTGCTCGACAAACTCTGGGCCTTCGATCTTGTGACGGCGAGCGTGATCGCCCGCGCGGTGATGAAGATCCGCAAGGTGCTCGGCGACAGCGACACCGGCCCGCTGATCAAGACGGTGCACCGAACCGGCTATCGCTTCATGGGTGAGCTGAGCGAGAAGCAGCCGCTGCCGGCTGCCGCCGCGCGGCCGTCATTGCCGCCGCCTGCACCGGTGCCGCTGCTTGCCGCGCCGGCCGCGTCCGCGATATCCCTGGCACTGCTGCCGTTCGAGAACCGCACGGGCAACGCTGACCTCGATTGGGTGGAGCTCGGCCTGCTGTCGCTGGTGGTGCGCGACCTCGGCATGCATCCGGGCCTGCAGATGGCGTCGATCCCTTCGCTGCTGAATGCATTGCAGGCGGTGCCGCCTGACCACGCGTTTACCGACCGGGCGGACGGCTTGATGCGGTTGCTCGCCGTTCGGCACGTGGCCCGCGTGGAGGTGCGTGGTGGTCCGCAGCGCTTCGAATTGCTCTGCACGTTGGCCGGGGGCGGGCGCATCGACAGCACGCTTCTCGCCGCCAATGGGCTCGCCGATCTCGGACGCAGCCTCACCCGCTGGCTGGAGACGCGCTTCTTTCCCGGCGAGGCGGTCGCCGAGATTCATGCCGACCGCGCCGATGGCGCACTGGGCCGCGCCCTGCAAGCCCTTGCCGAGCAAAAGTGGACCCTCGCGCTGGAGTTGCTGGACACCGTGCTGCGCGCTGCCCCGGCGCACTTGGGCGCGCAGATCGAACGCTTGCGCGCGCTGGTCGCCCTGGATGACAACGCCGCGTTTTCGCTCGGCGACGCACTGCTCGCGCGGTTGCGTGGTGAATCCAATCCGGTTGCCGAGGCTGCGGTGCACTTCGAGCTGGCGCAGGCCCACGTGCGCCGCCGCATCAACGACCGGGCCAAACACCACCTCGACGAATCGCTGCAGAGCGCTCCGGGCAAGGCGGATCGCGAGTCGGTCATCGCCACCACGCTGCTGCGGGCGAACATCGCCATCAATGAATTCGATTTCACGGTCGCGTCGGCGCTCGTCGACCGGGCCGAAATGCTGTGCGAGGGCAGCAGCGTGTTCGAGCAGCTGCGCATCCTGTCGCTTCGCATCGTGATCGAGGCGGAGACCGGCAGCATGGTGCAGGCCTGGAACCACGCGAAACGCGCGGCTGCGATGTACCGCAACCATGGCGTGCTGGTCGGGCAGGCGAGGGCCGAGTGCAATGTTGCCAATGCAAGCGCGAGCCTCGGCCACTTCCGCCTGGCTGAGCAGCACGGCGAGTCAGGTCTGGCGATCTCGCGCAGCCTGAACGTGCCCACCGACACCGCGGTCTCCGCGATGCTGTTGTGCGGTGTCTACCGGCAACTGCGCAAACCGACCAACGTGGCCCGCGTGCTCGCGATCCTCGAAGAGACGGACACCGGCGACGCGCCGCGCAACGATGGCATCCGGCTGGTGGGCCGCGCGCAGTACGCGCTTGCGACCGGGCAGGAAGACACGGCCGCCGAGCTGCTCACGCGGGCTGCAGCCGAGGCTGCGAGCAAGGGACACGAGATGCAGCTGCATTTCGTGCTGCCGCTGCTCACGGGGGCGCTGGTCCATGCCGGTCAGCTGCCTCAGGCGGACGACGCGTGCCGACGCATTGCCGAGCTGGCCAAGCTGCCGCATGACCGCAACCTGCAGGGCGCGCTATGGCACAGCCAGGCCCAGCTAATGCTGGCCCGCGGTGACCGCGAGCGCGCGCTCAACCTGTTGCGCAAAGCGCGCGACGTGACGCCCTTTGGCTGGTGGAACGCACACGCACGCATCGACGGTGCGTGGCTGTGCATCGAGCAGGGCCGCACCGCCGAGGCGGCCGAAATGCTGCGCGGCCTCGAACCCTGGATCGACGAGCACCCCGCCGGCCACGCGGTGTGGGCACGGCTGTGCCACGCGCAGGGCCGCATTGGTGACGCGCGCAAGATGCATGCACATCTGGTGTCGGTTGTCGAAGGCCCCTTGCCGGCCTGGCTGACCGCGCTGGGCAGCGGCTATGCGCTGCAGCAGTCAGAAGGGTTGCCGCTCGCACCGCGGTTGCCCAGCTGGCTGTAGCGCGGAGCGAGATGATTCGGGTGGCCACGATGTTCATGCAGGCGTATTCCAATCTTCTGAGCCAGTTGGAAGAGATGCCGACGTTCCTTCAGCGATCGGTGGCTTCTTTGCCGAGAGAGCTGCTGCTGAGTCAGCCCGAGCAAGACAGCTCGCCACTCCTGGAGCACCTTTGGCATCTCCGGGATTGCGACAGCGATCTGTATGCATTGCGCATTCGCCGCGTTCTCAACGAAGACGGCGTTCCTCTCGAACCGGTCAACGTCAGCGTCTGGCCTGAGTCACGGAACTACCTCGGGCGCGACGGTGATCTTGCAATTGCCGAGTTTGTCGAACTCAGGCGCGAGCTTGTGAGCGAGCTTCGCGCAGTCGGCCAGGCGTCTTTGGCGCATGTGGGCAAGCGCGTCGATGGGAGCGAAATCAATGTTCTGGGTCTCATCGAGCAACTTGCGGAACACGATCGGGATCACCGTTGGAGGATCACGGCGATTCTTCGTACCCATGGGTGGCCGACACGAGCAGCCGATGAGAAATCAGATGGTTGAGTACCTAGAAGAGGGGATGGTTAACGTCGTATCGGATGCCGTCCTTGTGCCCAACGTTGGTTCGAGGTACGTCGCTCCACAACCTATCATCAGCCGATGAGTGCAAGCAGAGAGTTCGTCAGCCATGTTCGAGAGTTGCTGTCTTCCATCGGCGAGCTGAGCGATGGCAAGTTCTTCGGCGGCCACGCGCTGAAGCACCAGGGGAAGCAGTTCGCCATGATCATGGGGAACACGCTGTACCTGCGAGTCAACGATGAGGCGAGGCCGGAGTACCTTCTAAAGGGTTCGAAGCCGTTCTCGTACCTGACGAAGGCGAGGCGAGTCGACGTCCGCACGTACTTCTCGGTGCCCGATGAGCTGGTGGAGTCGAAGGACGCGCTGTTGGCGTGGAGCCGCAAGGCCATCCAGGCAGCCGGTGCCTGAACCGCGGATCACCGACGCGATGCAAGCCACTGCCGAAGAACGTCTGCAGGCCCTGGGCCTCACGCTGCCTGCGATCACTCCACCGCGCGGGACTTTCCGCGCTTATGTCATCTCAGGCTCCATGCTGTACCTGTCTGGAAAGGGCGCGCCGCTTCGCGAAGACGCGGCAGTGGTCCCCAAGGTTGGTGCCGAGGTCAGCGTCGAGCAGGCTCGCGCCTACGCGCAGGAGATCGGCCTCTACCTCCTGGCATTGATGAAGGAGGCGCTGGGTGACCTCGGGCGCGTGCAGCGTGTCGTCAAGGTCTTCGGCATGGTCAACGCCACGCCGCATTTCACCTCGCACACCGAGGTGGTCAACGGGTGCTCCGACCTGCTGGTCGCGGTGCTGGGCGAACGTGGAGAGCACGCACGGTCCGCCATCGGGGTGGGCTCCTTGCCGAAGGGGTTCGCTGTGGAGATCGAGGCCGTCGTCGAGTTCGCCTGAGCCCTCGCCCCAGGGCTCGTGCTGGAGCGAGTGCGGCCGCAGCGCTTTTCCTTAGTGTGACGAGTGCTGCGGCAGACGGGGTGGACGCAGGATCGGATCACCGCCCGCAGCGGCTTCGGTGCCGTGGATGCCTTCGGGCGTTCGCTCGGCAGCACGGGCTCACGCCGAACGCATATCGAGACGGTGGCGGTGTGAAGCCCACTGCGCCGGAAACCCGATCTGCCTGAGCCGCGTGAAGCGGCATCAGGCAGCGCCGAAACTCAGTCAGCTGACTTCGATGGCCGGCCGGTCTTCAGGCTCGGCACGTTGCCGATGGCGGTGAGGAAGGCCTTGTCGCTCATGGCATTGAGGGCGCTGATGCCGGCGCGCAGCAGCTCGCTCTTCTTGACCGGGCGCTTGAGGTTGGCCGCGCGGTGCTTGAGTGCCTCGAGCACGGCGTACTCAGACTTCGGGATGGTGAAGCTGTCGCGCACGAGCTTGTGCTTGACCTTGGCCGGGGGCGCCGGCAAGGCCACGGGCTGTGCAGCGGCTTTCTTTGCAACTGATTTCTTGGCGCTGGCCGGAGCCGGCTTGGGTGCGGCGGCGGCTGTGGTCTTCGCTACGGTGCGGGGTTTTCTGGATGTCGTGGTGTTTGTCATGTGTTTTCTCATTACCGCGTATACGGTATATACAGTTTATACGAACTCCTGCTACGCTCTGATCAGACCCGTTGATGCGGCGCAGCTCTTTGCGCTCGGCGATCGGGTCAAGTGAAGGAGCAGTGATGTACACCACGCCTCATCACCCACCGCACGCACTGTCGTCGGTCGGCGCATTGATGGACCCAGGTTTCTTGCGGCAAGTGGTTCACGATGCAGGGGAGCAGGGGTTCTCGGCTGAACCGGTTTATCCGGTGCCGGCCGGTCGCCTCCGGACGGCGGTACAGGTGTTCGCCAGCGCCTGCCTGCGCAGGATCGCTCCGCACTGAGCGTGTTGGCCCAAGCTCGGCGCGGTGGTGCGCCCGCCAGAAAAATTGGCGCGCCTCGTGTCGATTTCGAGCGCACTTGATCGTCGTACATTCAGAGGGTCGTCCTCTGCTATCACCAACGATCATGCCTACCAACACCGTGCGACTTCACCGCGTGCTCCGGGCGGCTCCGGAGCAGATCTACCGCGCGTTCCTCAACGCCGACGCCATGGCCAAGTGGCTTCCACCTTATGGCTTTACCTGCAAGGTCCACCACATGGAAGCCAAGGTGGGCGGCACGTTCAAGATGTCGTTCACCAATTTCTCGACGGGGAACGGCCACTCCTTCGGCGGCGAATACCGCGAGCTGGTGCCGAACGAGCGCCTGCGCTACTCCGACATATTCGACGACCCGAACTTGCCCGGAGAAATGGAAACCACCGTGGTGCTGCGAAAGGTCTCTTGCGGCACCGACGTGACCATCACGCAAGAAGGAATCCCGGAGATCATTCCCGCCGAGATGTGCTATCTCGGCTGGCAGGAATCGCTCGCGCAGCTTGCGACCTTGGTCGAGCCTGTGATCCCTGATTGACGGAATCGCGCCCAGCGTTTGACTCAAGCGCTGGGCGTTACGGACGCGTCGACTAAGGGCGCCAGGTCAGCGTGGTCTTTTGGTTGATGTCGGAGTCCGAACCGGCCGCGGAGGTCTGCTCCACGAGGCCCGATTGAGTTCCGGCACTCAGATTCAACCCTGTCCCCCGGTACTCCACATCCCCCACCAGGTTCAGCGTCCCCGACGCCCCCTGGTTCGCCTCGAAGAAGCCCAGCGGGTAGAACGTCGTGCGCACCTGCGCCGAGCCCGACACCGTGAAGGCGTTGTTGCCCCACGGACTGCCGCTCACCCCGATGACGCTCAAGCCCCCCACCGTGCCGCCGGTGACCGACCCATTCGCCACGATGGCCTGGTCCTCGATGCGTGCGGTCCCTGACGCATTGCCGCCCGGCAGGATCGTCGCGTAAGGCCCGACGAACACGCTCGCCGGAATGCTGGTGGGCGCACAACCGCCACCGTTGGCATGCCGCACCGTGCCCGACGGACAGTTGTCCCGCTGCCCGTTCTGGAAGCCCTGTGGCCAGGCGTTCGCCAGCTCGATCATGTACGGGTAGCGCCAGATCGTGCCGTAGGCCTGGTCCCAGACCACCGTCTTGAAGACCGAGGGCGTGGCCGTCACCACCAGGAACAGCGGCTCGCCGGCATTGACCTTGAAGCTCAGGTTCGCATCCAGCCCCTTTTGCAGCCCGCTGTAGCGCGCCGAGCTGAACTGCGAGTTGGTGGCCACCAGCCCCCAGCGGAAGTCGGCGTCCGAGCCGGCCTGGTCGATGCCGCGGAACTTGACCGTCACCGTGGTGGCGCCGCTGGTCGGGTACAGGCGCACGACGTTGTAGCCGAAGCGCTGCGGTGCGCCGTAGAACGGCGCGGCGAAGCGGCGGTTGGTCGCCCAGTTGGCGTCCAGGGCTTCCAGCGGCATCAGCCGGTGCATCCGCTCGGCGCGGTCGGTCAGCGTGATGTTGCCGTAGGTGCTGCGGAACGAATCGGGCGTGGCCTTGTAGTCCCAGACCACGTTGTGCATGGCCCAGTCACCCAGGAAGTCGTTCAGCTGGGACAGGCTCCAGCCGCGCGACTTCTGGATGTTGGTGAGCGGGTCGGCGCCGGCGGTGGTCCACACCTGGGTGACGGCCTCGGGGCCGTGCTTGTCCTTCAGGAACTCCATGAACTGCCAGTTGCAGTAGCGGTCGCGGCTCGAGCCCAGGTACAGGTGTGGGGCGTTGGGC
>Ga0307516_10002322_pt1 | contig 25574 bp, 46 predicted proteins | sample 19_EM_MG_FD_203310 | JGI IMG/M metagenome (GOLD analysis project Ga0307516, IMG submission 203310) | Populus trichocarpa ectomycorrhiza microbial communities from riparian zone in the Pacific Northwest, United States - 19_EM | ecosystem: Host-associated > Plants > Roots > Unclassified | place...
GGGATAACTCTGCCTTCGACGATATCCACGCCACTACTACGTACAAACAACGCGGGAGGTCGTGCTCCGAAACCCAACGCCGCCACGCCGGGCGCACACACCGATCGATATGCGACCCCACAGATACGCTCTTGCCTCCTTGGGGGATGTTCCAGATCATCTACTACTACCGAGAAAGGACACATGGGGCTGGAGCGGACGCTTGTTGAACAGTCTACACCTTTGGCTGTTAGGGATATTGTCGCGACGGCGTAGGAGGTGCATCGGAGTGATCGGGTTCAATCAGCTGAATCCGTATCAACAGCGGCGAGTAGCTAACAATAGAGGACGTACCGCGGTCAGCTCGAAAAGATGACGGGTAGGACGGAGGGAGAGATATACCTTCCCCTCTTGCACATCGTGCATCGGGTGAGCTGAGTAGGATTTCCATCACGGCACGAGGTAGGTGGCAAGGAATCCGGCGAACGTCGACTAACCTCTGGCAAATCCACCCGATATCTCCACAATCGACGTACCATAATCTCAGCGGTTCCCGTAGTCGTCGTGTTGTGGCTTTTTCAAAGGATGCGGAGTCTAGGAGTACGGACTCAGTGGTCGAGTTAAGCGATGGGTAGAAGGTGCCAATATCTATTGGTTCTGTCAACAAGTGGGATTATTACATGACGTCCATCGTGTTTTCCCATCCATCAAAATCAGAACGGTAGACCGTGTCTTTGAGGTACCAGTATCCAGCATCAGTGGTAGCAGCAGGAAGAGTGGGAACAGTCTCGGTGGCATCGTACTGCGCGAGTTCCGGAATGAGGTCGGTGGGACAAGCGGGAGCGGATAACTCGTTTACGGAACTGACACGGTCGTCTGTGGCCAAAGAAGCGGACGAGTTTTGAAGCTTTGAAGCTGAAGCGCTGAGGGATGGGTGAAAGCCCGGGACGTGGTCTGAGTTCCTCGGGGTACAAGTCCTGGACAGGATCTATGTGGTATGAAAATCGAAGTGGTGGGATTGAGAGGGTCGGCATCCGCCGGGGGATGACGAATCGACTCCATCTACATGTTGGTACGCAACACTCGCCTCAGGCGAATCCTTGGACAGAACACGGAGTTGAAAGCCTTGCGGAGACCGGAAAGGGAAGGGAATCGGTTTCTGGTGGTACAGATTTACGTGCGCCTTCGCAGTCTTCATCCTTGCGATCCTTCCCTTGCTCGCCATTGCTCGCTCGAAATGATACCGCTCTCTGGAGTAGCCACTGGCGAGGGGTGAGAATACCGACAGGAAGGAGTCGTGCACTTCAGACCGAACTTGCAAAGAGTGGGTGATTGTGATCGTTTCGGTGGAATATATGTCGATCTTTGTTGAGTAGGTGCGGGAGCAGAGGTGGCCTGAGCTGGCTGAGGGGCGACGACTGGGGGAGTGGGGATTGGTTCTTCGGTGCCGCCGTTGGCCCCCGAAATGGGAAGACTCGTGGACGAGCGTTCTAGCCCTGGAATCTGTCCCGGTATTGGGGGAGTCCCAGAAAGCAGGGCAGAGGTAGACTTCTTCGAAATCAGCGGGAATTGGTCAAGAGACCTGTCAATAAAAGAATGGTAACTCGCGATTGAGAGTATGCGTACAGACTTAGGTTTGCCGGTCATACCTGGTGTAGGTGTAGTAGTAGATGAAGCTCGAGAATCCGCTGTTCTTAATCAATGAGAAGTGGTTCTGGACGATATACTTGTATTCGACGTAGGGTGAACCGAACCAAGTAACGTATCGGGGCGGGTTTCCCGATAGGTGCTGGAGGTATGAGTAGGCTTTAACGGTATACTCCTGGGCGCGGGAGGCGACGGTGCTGATCTGCAACTTCCAGGGAGGCGGGCGGCTGGCGAACTTGCCCGTTTTTCGTGGATGCGGGAGACAGCGAGGTTACCGGAGAGTTTGAATGCGGGGGTCCCATTGGCATCGACGTAGGTGAAGAGACTCGAAGGCTCAACGATGTACTCTCCTGCGCCAGTCCGAGTGAGTCGCACGCAGAGGAGACTGGTAATGATGGTTGGATGAAAAGTGATGCGATCCCACTTACGATCACGAGTGACATGGACGGAAACGCCAGGAGCGAGAACAGTGAAAACGCTGGGATCATCAAGGCCGGCGGCATATAATGGGTTGGACTTGACCTTGAAGCGGAAATCGAAACCGTGAGCACACAGGTTTGTGAGGTAACCAGATGTGTGAATTACCTTGGCACCGTTAAACGATGGGCGAAAGCCGGCAGCATCGGTGATACGAAAACTGTTCTCGGGAAAGGGGTCCAAGACCCCACGGGGATCGTTGATGAGTTTGAGGGTTTCGTCACCAGTGTTGGTAATGGTTGTGGTGACTTTCAACTCCTCCAGTCCGTCAACGTTGACGTTGGGGGTCGAGGTCTCGACGGTCAACCTAGGGGGCCGGGAGTCGGCTTGTTCGTCGCACTGGGGCTTCTCCCCACGGTTGGTCGGCCCCCTTCTGCCTCCGGTCTGTTGTTGCTGCCTCTGCTGATGCGGCGGGACGAAGCAGTTGTTCATCCCGTTAGCCACACCCATCTCTTGGAACCCAGGTCAGCCAGGCATGAAGCCACCACCAGGCGGGACCATCCCCATAGTTCCAGCCATCCGGGCCATCAACGCCATTTGGTTCATCATCATCTCCTGGAGTATCAACGGTTTTCGCCATCCGAGCAGCCATAGCTGGGTTGAGGTCAACCCCTGGAACCATTCCATTTTGGAACACCAGAGGCATGGCGATTTGAGGTTGTTGCTGCTCCTGGGAGAATCCGGGGCCACGAGGTCCGACTCTTTCGAGGGGACTTCGACCTGCGTTTCTGCACCCTGACATTCGCGACCATCGCGAAGGATAGCACGAGGCCCGGAAGGGAGATCAGTGTGACGTGGTTTATTTGGTCCACGGGAAGAAGGGGAAGTGGGTCGTTTGATACCAGAAGTAGCGCCTGATTTATTGGTCGGTGAAACATGGGTCTTGACCGGACACCCTGCCTACGATGGGGTGGTCCGTCGCTCGCGTTTGGAAGTGGTGGTCCGCGACGCGGTCTTGTTTGGGTAGTAGGGGCAGGAGTAGAAAGGGCGGGGTGCGCTTCGGGGGAACCTTTTGTTGCTCTGAAAATAACCACTTTCCAAAGTTCTCGTCTGGCCGCGACGGTCAATGAAAACCCGTGAGAGATTCGAATACGAAGGACATACCGTAGTCAGCTCCAGTCAGACACGGCAACGTGTTGACCCATCCGTCGAAATCAGGTAGAGTCGGGTCTAACGGTGAGCCGCGTCCTTGGAATACGAGTATCCAGAAACGACGCTAACGTGCTGGAGTCGGTCGGTCTGGAAGAGACGTGGCCGGCATCAGCGGCGGTGGCAGAAAAAGTGGGAACGGGTTCGGTGGTATCGTACTGTGTGGTTCCAGAGTGAGGTCTGTGGGAAAGGCGGGAGTGGACAACTCGTTTACGGGACTGATACGGTCGTTGAGTTTCGAAATTGAGGCGTTGAGGGATAGATGAAACGCGGATGTGGCCTGAGTTCCTTGGGTGCAAGTCCTGAATGAAATCTGTCTGGTAGGAGTGGGAGTGAGTTGACATCCGCCGGATCGTGTCGGGCTGGCGGCGGCGCTCGCGAGGATTGGGGAGGACACCGGTTTCTTGGATGACCGTCAACGTTCGTTTCTGTGACGCACTCTCCCTCATGCATTCATGCCTTGGCAGGCCTCACTGACCCTGGTTTTCCCTTTCCGCCGCGATTCCCTCCTACGTGGACAAACAGCCACGTTCGACGCGGACGTTCCGCGAGGGGCTTCTTCTTCGCCAACCGTAGGCTGGTATTTCCCTCGCCGCACCCATGGTTCAGGCCTTGAAACTTGAGGAGTTGGATCTTCCATCTCCCCTTTTAAACCTTTCGACCCTCCCCTCATGTCCTTCGTCGCCAGCCAAACCCTTTCACAACAAAAATCCCGGAAATTAGCTGTATTCTTCTCCCCCATTTGCGTTCACCTGGGCGGACACGGGGCTGCCCCTAGGTCCGCGAAGCCCTCTGAAAAGGTCTGCCCCTCTTTGCGAGAGGCGATGTATGCCCAACTTCGCCTCTTTGACGCATGTAGATTTTGTCCGGGACACGCACTCAAAAGAACTCAAGGTTTACAGGCCAGCGCCGAAGGCACCACGTTCCTCAGCCTCAAAACTCACGCAATGGTGCCCCCTCCTTAGGCTTACAATGACCACGTCGGTCCGTAAAAGCGCTCTCCGCTCCCACTCCACCCCAGATTCCCGCCCTTCCCGCCGACCTCGCATCAGAACTCGCCCAGTATGACGCGACCGAATCCGTTTCCACCCCTTCCGCCACCACCGCCGACGCCGACGCATTCCTGTCCTTCCTGGAGCTGATATACCAGAGGGCAAGGCTCACCACTAGACCCGACTCTACTCGATTTCGATGGAGGGGTTGGTAGGGTATCGTGCAATAATCCCGCAGGTTGACAGAACAAATAGATTTTGGTATCTTGCTTCCCTATTGACTGGTCCACCGGAACCTCGCCCCCATGCTCCGCGTTCTCTGAAGCTACGTCAAGGAGAATAACAGTCACAACATGAGAGCTGATCGCCGCTACTGCGTAGGACCTACCAGTTGTACGGGATAACGTTAACACGGGTAGGTTAACCGGAGGTTGGTGAAGCTCTCTGCATCCAATTCTCACCAAGATTGGAATCGTGGTCAACTCATCGATACACGATTTACAGGGGAGAGAAACCTTCGCGGGTTTCTGATGCGGCTCCCTCCCCCCCCCCCCCCCCCACTCGTTCGTTGTTTGTTTGAACTAGCCCCATCACCGCACGGCGACTGCTTTAACGCCTATGAATTGTGCTTCTGTTTGCGGCGCAGATGGGCGCATCGGGGTGATTGAACTCACCACCTCCACGCGATGGTTCGTAAGCGTGATGCGCACGACCCCATTACTCATACGAAACCGTGGGTTGAGGACCTTGAAACGAGCAGAGATGGGTGTCAACCAACCTCCGGGATGGTCACAATTCACAGGACGAGGCGAAACCCTCATGCAAGTATCCTTACGTAACCTATTCAGGCATGCAAGTACCGTGACCGAGCGAACGTCGTACGTGGTCCCCACGACGCCGGAAATGCACGTGTACACCCTCGTTCAACCCCAACAGCGAATTGCACCCCTCCCTGCCGCCGCGATGTCTATCGGATGGGCAAACCCTTCCGAGAGTGAGTCCTCAACCCGACTGAACTCGGGCAGTGGTAACTGACAGATCGTTCAGTTGAGTTCCCCCCTCTTAGTCCCGAGAATCTCGTTCGATTGGGGGAGGACTTATCGCATGCACATCTCGTTTATTGGAGGGACTGGCATGACTCCAGGGGAGATGAATGGAAAGATGAATGCGTGCAATCGATTCTGCCATAATATCAAGGGGTAAAACCTCTCCGGAAGGTTTGTCATCGGAGGAAGCGAGTGCATTGGTGGAGACTTTTCGTAAGGTGCCTCTCCTCCGCCAAATCCACTCTCAGTGTCTGATACCTCCGGTGGTTAGGGCGTATACAGGTCGATAGGCAAGAATCCTAGGCCGGGCTGTTCGAACTTGTGGATCAGACTTTGGGCCCACGCCCTGCTCCATGGATCGCGAATTTTCCCCGGCTTGGAACTGTGCGATAACTCCCCCGACTACACCCTTGGACTCGCAGACATCTGGAAGGGAGAATACCATGGGGAGTCAGTGCGCGTTAAGGTGGTTCGGGGAGATAGCCTGCACGACGCGAAGTTGATTGAAATGGTACAGCGATCGTTTATTCAATCGGAGGCGTACTCAATTCGCGTCATACCAGGTATACCGTCATGTGGTCGAAGAGAGCAAGCTCAATTCTCAGCATCCGAATGTACTCCCTGTAATCCGGATTTCGGAGGAGCTATTTCCATTCTGCATTATGAGTCCGTGGATGCCAGATGGGAACATTACCCAGTACACCAAAGCGAACCCAGATGCCGATCGTCTCATCCTCGTACGTGCCAGTTAGTAGGATCGATGGGAATAATCTACTGATACACCTGCAATAGCTTGCACAAGTCTGTGCCGGTCTCACGCACCTTCATAGGTCGGACATTGTGCACGGAGCTATTAGCCCGGTAGGCGGAGTGAAGGATCGATTAACCCCCCGTGCTAATGTTCGGTGTGCCCAGAACAACATTCTGGTTACTCGGGACGGTCAGGCGTGTCTCGGAGACTTTGCGATTGTGATGCCATCCGAACACATATATCAGTTCCACCACCAAGAGACTCTCCGATACATGGCCCCGGAATGTATCGTGCATGACTGGGGCACCTTTGTGGTGCACCGCCCTTCAAAAAAGAGCGATGTTTACTCCCTTGCGATGACTTCTTTCTCAGTATGTGCTTTTGGAAACCGTCCTGCTACTTGATACAATTATCTCGTTGTGAGTAGGTCCTCACGGGGGTACTCCCGTATCATGGAAGTAATGTCGAGGATATGATCACCGATATCTGTGCTGGTAAACGACCATCCCGTCCAATAAACCCAAGCGGGGATCGATGGTTGCCGGACCCAGTTTGGGATATGATCACGGTCGGCTGGCACGAGTGGCCGAGCCAGCGATGCAAACTCTCTGTTATGTACCACATACTTTCGCCAGGGTCCAGTCAACAGGAGGCCCAGCATATTCAACCAGGTCATTTGGACGCTCAAAACGATGGAAGCCTAACAATAACCAAAACATCTCAAGTACCGAGGCGGCAACCTTGGAAAATTCTCCCGCGAATCACCTCTTTCTTCCAGTCTCTACAAAACCCGGAGTCAGAAATACAGAGGCGGGTTAACGAAATCGATGAGGTAAGTTTTTCCGTATCCCCCCCCCTCCCATTACGGCTGACACAATCTGCAGCATCTTGAGAATGGCGCCATGTCGGATCAGGAGCGACTAAGGCTGCTCAATGAGCTTTGTAAAATGTGCAGCAGACATCGTGTGATCCCAACGCCCATGCACATCCCAGACTGCTCGGAAGGCTCCGTGGAAGTCGAATCTGGAGGCTTTGCCGACGTATCACAGGGTACATACGAAGGACGTCGGGTAGCTATCAAGGTTGTACGCGCGTACATCACCAGTGACCTGGATACCATCCGCAGTGTGAGTGCTTTACCTATATCATTACACCTGCCTGGATAAACAGATCTCAGAGATTCTGTCGGGAGGGCATTGCCTGGAAACACCTTCGACATCCTAATATCCTACCGCTACTTGGAGTGACATTGGCCAAACACCAGTTTGCGCTCGTTTCCGAGTGGATGGAAAATGGGAACATCAATGAGTTCATCATGAGGGACCAGCACATAAACCGCTCCGACCTTGTAAGTTGCCACTTGACCTCACAGGAGCTTCACTAATGCGATCGTTCAGTTGGCTGGCGTCGCAAATGGGTTGAAGTACATGCACGACCTCCGTGTAGTTCATGGAGATCTGAAAGGGGTACAGGGTTTTTCTTATCGAAATGTCTCCATACTTATACCCAAACATCTACAAAGGCGAACATACTGGTCAACAAAAACCGACGAGCCTGCATCGCTGACTTCGGTCTGTCGACCATCACCGGCGTCCCAATTCACGCTACCGCCGGGGTCTCTCAGGCGTCGTTGATTTCAAATGACACGCTCATGTCGTTTACTGGTGGGGGGACCCGCCGCTGGATGAGTCCCGAGCTCCTAGATCCTGAGAGGTTTGGGATGCCGGAATCAGAAGGCAATCGGCCGACCAGACAGTCCGATTGCTATGCGCTCGGGATGGTAATTTATGAAGTAGGTGCCTGCGCGAGTAAACTTGTTGTTGTGGACAGCTGGCTGATGGAGACCCAGGTCCTGTGCGGGCACCACCCTTACCTCGAGCTCCCATCGGATATTCTAGCCGTCCATGCGATCACGGAAGGGGTCAGACCGATCAAACCGGGGGGGGCCAGACAACTTGGATTTAGCGACGAACTGTGGAGGACTGTCGAACTGTGCTGGCTACGGGACCGCGACGCACGGCCTGACGTAAGTTATGTCCTTTCTTCCTTAAACCACGCCGCGGCGTTCTGGTACATCAGAAATTGAACACGACGTACGTGAAAGACTTCGAATTCTAGCTCGGGGTTGAGCAGCGGAACAGTACTCTCGTTGGCGACTCGACGTTCACTCGCTACGTCCCCCATTCACATCTCTTCGCATATTCGTACACCGTGTAAATAGCGAGACTACACGCGTTCGTTGAATACCATGAGGACATGATTCCGAGCTTGAGAAAATGGGCTATCCGCATGCAACAAGACAAAATCATATTCAGCGTGACGACCACCCTCGGCGGTTTTTGGCGTATCCGTGACCTCACTAACGGCTCGGACATCCTCTGCAGAGAACTTGACTTCTTGCCACGTTAATTCTGTCTCGATATCTGCCGCACGGGAAGTCTGGCGGTAAGGGGAATAGCGCCCTCCCCCCGACCCGTTGATCCACCGGTCGGAGGTTACCACGAGTGGAACCTGATGTGTCCCTCCTGAGAGTGATAGTACAATGAAGGTCTGGAACAATGACAACATACGAGGAACGGTGAGCCAACGGGCACGGCTTGAGAATGTCGTAGTCATAGGTGAGGTACGCGGTACTCATTGTCGGTCGGTCTGAGAACAAGAGCAACGTGTCTAGGATCAGTGGCGTCGGCAGGAGGAAGAGTGGAAACGGGCTCGGTGGCATCGTACTGGATGAGTCGAAGTGATATTGGTGGAAAGAGTGGGAGCAGAGAACTCTTTTACGGCGGTCGTTGGTCGGGGCAGGGTAAATGCGCCAACAGGACTCCAGGGAGAAATTGCACGAAACATCACCAAACCCAGCAATGACGGCGGGACAACACTGTCTTCGACAATATCCACACCACTACCATGTACGGAAAACGCAGGAGGCCGCGCTCCGAAGCGCACCGCCGCCACGACAGACACTCACACCGATCAATACGTGACCCTAACACGTATCCTCTCGCCTCCCTGGGGGCTATATCGCAGACTGTCCAGGACTACCGGGAAAGGACACGTGGGGCTAGATTGTTGAATAGTCCACACCTCTGGCTGTTGGGGGCATTGTCGTGACGGCGCAGAACGTGCATCGGAGTGATCAGATTCAGTCAGCCGAATCCATATCAACAGCGGTGAACAACTCTGGACATCCAAGGCGAACACCATAATAACAGAGGACGTGCCGCGGTCAGCTCGAAAAAGATGAGGGGTGGGACGGAGGGAGAGAGATACCTTCCCCTCTTGCACATCGCGCGTTGGGCGAGGTGAGTATGATTTTCGTCATGGCGCGAGGTAGGTGGCAAGGGATGTAGCGAGCATTGACTAACCTTTGGCAAATCCGCCCGTTTTTTCCGCAATCGACGTGCCCAGTCTCGACAATTACCCACTAGTCGTCGCGTTGTGGCTTTTCCAAAGGACACGGAGTCTAGGAGCGTGGACCCAGTGATCGAGTCGAGTGAGGGGTGCGGAATGCCAATTTCTATTTGTTATTAACAAGCGGGATTATTACATGACACCGTGTTGTCCCATCCATCGAAATCAGAGCAGTGAACCGTCTTAAGACACCACTATCCAGCATCAGTGGTGGCGGCAGGGAGGGTAGGAACGGCCTCCATGGAATCGTACTGCGCGAGTTGCGGAGCGAGGTTGGTGGGAAAGGTGGGAGCGGATAACTCATTTATGGGACTGACACAGTCGTTGGTGACTGAAGGAGCAGACGAGTTTCGAAATAGAAGTGTTGAGGGATGGGTAAAACCCCGGGACGTGGTCTGAGTTCCTTGGGGTAAAAGTCCTGGACGGGGTCTATGTGGTATGAAAATTGAAATGGCGAGGTTGAGAGGGTCGGCGTCGGCCGGGTGATAACGAATCGACTCCATCTACATGTTAGCATGCAATGCTCGGTTCAGGCGAATCCTTGGACAGAACGCGGAGCTGAAAGCCTTGCGGAGATCGGAAATGGGAGGAAATCGGTCACTGGGATGCACCTCAGGCCGAACTTGCAAGAAGTGGGCTATTGTGGTCGTTTCGGTGGAATGTATGTCGATCTTTGTTGAGTAGGTGCGGGAGCAGAGGTTTCCTGAGCTGGCTGAGGGGTGAAGACTGGGGGAGTGGGGATCGGTGGGGCTAGGACTGGGAGTTGGGTTGTTGTCGCGAGGGACTTCTGCCTACGGTTCTTCGGTCCTCTTCGGCTTCCGGTCGGTTGTTGCTACCTCCGTTGATGCGACTGGATGAAGCGGTTGTTCACCCCGTCGGTCACACCCATCTCCTAGGCTGGCCAGTTTGAGGCCATTCTCGTGGCTCTAGCAATCTGGGTTATCAACGCCATTTGGTTCATCATCATCTCCTGGGGTATCAGCGGGTTCGCCATATGAAGAGCCACCGCTGCGTTCAGGTTGACCCCTGGAACCACTCCATTATGGAACACCGGAGACACGGCGATTCAAGGTTGTTGCTGCTCCTAGGAGAATCCGGGGCCACGAGTTCCGACTCTTTCGAGGAGACTTCGACCTGCGTTTCTGCCACCCTGACCGTCGCGACCATCGCGAAGGATAGCACGAGGACCGGAAGGGAGATCAGTACGACGTGGCTTATTCGGGCCACGGGAAGAAGGGGGAGTGGGTCGTTCGACACAGAAGTAGCGCCTGATTTATTGCTCGGTGAAATATGGGCCTTGACCGGACACCCTGCCTACGTTGGGGTGGTCCATCGCTCGCGTTCCGCGACGGTCTATGACGGAGGCTTGGTTCGGGTAGCTGTGTAGGGGTTGGCTACGCTTCGGGGGAAGTTTTTGCTACTCTGAAAATAGAGTGACTCCCCAAAGCTCTCGTCTGGCCGCGACTGTCAACGAAAACCCGTGAAAGATTCAAATACGAAGGACATACCGTAGTCGGCCCCAATCAGATATGACACCGTGTTGACCCATCCATTGAAATCAGATAGAGTCGGGTCTAACTGTGAGCCTAATACGAGTACTCCAGAAACGACGCTAACGTGTTGGCGTCGGTCAATCTGGAAGTGACGTGGCCGGCATCGGCGGTGATGGCAGGAAGAGTGGGGACGGGTTTGGTGGTATCGTGCTGTATGGTTCCGGAGTGAGGTCCGACGGTGGGAAAGGTGGGAGCGGGTAACTCGTTTCCGGAACTGACCCGGTCGTTGGTGGCCAAAGCAGCGGATGAGTTTTGAAGTTGAATCGTTGAGGGAATCCGGGATGGTGAAAACGCGAGATGCAGTATGAATTCCTTGAGGCGCAAGTCCTGAATGAAATCTGTCTGGTAGGAGTTGAAATTGAAACGTTGAGTCTTGCGAAGATGAGGGCTGGATGAGTGTGAGCAAAGTTACTGAGAGGGACCGGGTTCTTGGATGAGCGCCCGTACCGTTCGCCGTTTCCGTCAGGCTCGGACCCTGACTTTCCCTGTCCGCCGCGATTCTCTCCTACCTGGACGGAGAACCATATTCGACGCGGACGTTTCACGGGGTCCTGCGTCTTCGCCAATTCCTGGGGGTTTCCAGGTCCGCGAAGTCTTCTGAGAACGTCTGCCCCTCTCTGGGGTCGGTCCAGAGGCGATATATGCCCCATTTCGCCGTTTTGACACATGTAACTTTTGTCCAGGACCTGCAGTTCAAAGAACTAAAGGTTTACACGTTTACAGGCCAGCGCCGAAAGTACCACGCCCCCACTCCACTCCGGACTCCTGCCCTTCCCGCCGACCTCGTCCAGCATGACGCGACCGAACCCGTTCCCACTCCTTCCGTCACCACCGCCGACATCGACCACGTCGCCCCTGGATCGACCGACGTCGACACATTCCTGTCGTTCTTAGAGGCTGATATGCCAAAGGGCGAGGCTCACCACTAGACCTGACTCTGCTCGATTTCGATGGAGGGGTTGGTATGGTATCGTGCAATAATGATCATCCCGCAGGTTGACAGAACGAACAGACTTTGGTATTTTGCGTTTCTATTGCCTCGTACACCAGAACTCCGCCCCCATGCTCTGCCTTCTTTGAAGCTACAACATGAGAACTAAAAGTTGCCACTACTGCGTAGGGTCTATCGGTTGTACGAGATAACACGGGTATGTTAACCGGGGGTCGGTGAAGCTCTCTGCATCCAATTCTCACCAAGATTGGAATCATGGTCAACTCATTGGTACGCGATTTGCGGGGAGAAAACCCTTCGTGGGATTCTGATACAGTCCCCCCCCCACTCGTTCATCGTCTGTTTGGACTAGCCCTATCACCGCACGGCGATGGCCCTAAACCTACGAATTCTGCCTCCGTTTGCGACGCAGATTGGCGCATCGGGGTGATTGAATCATCGCCTCCACGCGGTGGTTCGTAAGCGTGGTGCGCACGATTCCATCACTAGTAGGAAGCCGTGGGTTGAGGATCTTGAAACACACTATGAGCAGAGAGTGCCAGCGTCAACCGACCTCCAGGATGGTCGCAATTCACGGGGCGAGGCGAAACCTCCCCTCGTGCAAGTAGTTCCTTACGTAACCTATTTAGGCCGTGAGCGAACGACGCCGGGAATACACGAATACACCCTCGTTTAACTCAACAGCGAGTTGCGCCCCTCCCTTCCCACCACCACGATGTCTATCGGATGGCCGGACCCTTCCGAGAGTAAGTCGTCGAGCCGACTGGACTCGGGCAGTGGTAACTGACAGATGATCTAGTTGAGTTCCCCCTCCTCAGCCCCGAGAACCTCATTCGATTGGTGGAGGACTTATCGCATGCACATTTCATTTATTGGAGGGACTGGTACAACTCTAGGGAAGATGAATGCGTGGAATCGATCTCCGCCATAATATCAAGGGGCAAAACTTCTCCGGGTGGTTTGTCGTCCAAGGAAGCGACTGCATTGGTAGAGACGTTCCGTGAGGTACCTCCCCTCCGCCAAATCTCCTCTCAGTCTCTGATACCTCCGATGATCAGAACATATACAGATCGGTTGGCAAGTATCCTCGGCCGGGTTGTTCAGACTTGTGGATCAGACTTTGGGCCCACGCCCTGCTCCGTGGATCGCGGGTCTTCCCCGGCTTGGAACTGTGCGATAACTCCCCCGACTACAATCTTGGACTCACGGACATCTGGAAGGGAGAATACCGTGGGGAACCGGTGCGCGTTAAAGTGGTTCGGGGGGATAACCTGGACGACGCGAAGATGGTCAAAGCGGTACGGCGATCGTTTTATTCAATCGGAGGCGCACTCAGTTCGCTTCATACCAGGTATACCGTTATGTGGTCGAGAGAAAGCTCGATTCTCATCCGAATGTACTCCCTGTCATCCGGGTTTCGGAGGAGCCGTTTCCGCTTTGCATCATAAGTCTGTGGATGCCAGACGGGAACATTACCCAGTACACAAAAGCGAACCCAGCTGCCAATCGTCTCATGCTCGTACGTGCCTCTTAGGGGAGATTGATGGAAATAATCTACTGATACGCCTGCGATAGCTTGCACAAGTCTGTGACGGTCTCATGCACCTTCATTGGTGGAACATTGTGCACGGAGCTATTAACCCGGTAGGCGGAGTGAAGGATCGAGTAAACCCCCGCGCTAATGTTCTGCGTGCCCAGAACAACATTCTGATTACTCGGGACGGTCAGGCGTGTCTTGGAGACTTTGCGATCGGGAAGGTATCCGGATACACATATCGGTACCACCAGCCAGAAACTCTCCGATACTTTGCCCCGGAACGTATCCTAGCTGAATGGGGCACCTTTGTGGTGCACTACGCTTCAAAATAGAGCGACGTTTACTCCCTTGCGATGACTTCTTTATCGGTATGTCCCTCTTTTGGAAACCGCCCTGCTGCTTGATACAATTGTCTCGTTGCGATCAGGTCCTCACAGGGATACAGCCGTATCGTGGAAGCAATGTCGAGGACATGATCACTGATATCCATGCCGGTAAACGACCATCCCGTCCAATAAACCCAAGCGGAGATCGATGGTTGTCGGACCAAGTTTGGGACATGATCACGGTCGGCTGGAACCAGTCGCCGGACCAACGATGCAAGCTCTCCGTTATGTCCCACGTGCTTTCGTCATGGTTCAGTCGAGAGGAGGTCCGGCATGATACACCAGGTCAATCAAACGTTCAAAACGATGGAAGCCTAACGATAACTAAAACATCCCAAATACCGAAGCGGCAACCTTGGAAAATTCTCCCGCGAATCACCTCTTTCTTCCAATCTCTACAAAACCCGGAGTCAGAAATACAGAGGCGGGTTAACGAAATCGATGAGGTAAGTTTTTCCGTATCCCCCCCCTCCCATTACGGCTGACACAATCTGCAGCATCTTGAGAATGGCGCCATGTCGGATCAGGAGCGACTAAGGCTGCTCAATGAGCTTTGTAAAATGTGCAGCAGACATCGTGTGATCCCAACGCCCATGCACATCCCAGACTGCTCGGAAGGCTCTGTGGAAGTCGAATCTGGGGGCTTTGCCGACGTATCACAGGGTACATATGAAGGGCGTAAGGTAGCCATCAAGGTTGTACGTTTGTACATTACCAGCGACCTAGACACCATCCGCAGTGTGAGTGTTTTGCCTATGCCATTGTGACGGCCTTGACAAGTGGATCACAGAGGTTCTGCCGAGAGGGGGTTACTTGGAAACATCTCCGACATCCAAATATCCTGCCCCTGCTCGGAGTTTCGCTGAACGAACACCGATTTGCTCTGGTATCCGAGTGGATGGAACACGGAAACATCAACCAATTCATTGAGGAGGATCAGTACGTGAACCGCAGCGAGCTCGTACGTTGTCACTTGGTCTTGTAGCAGCCTTCCTGACATGCCGCTCAGTTGGCCGGTGTTGCAAATGGGTTGAAGTATATGCATGACCTCCACATGGTCCACGGAGATCTGAAAGGAGTACGTTTCTTTTCTTCCAGATGAAATGCCTTCACATTTACACCCCAACCATTTACGATTGAAGGCGAACATCCTGGTCAACAAGGAGCGGCGAGCCTGCATCGCTGACTTCGGACTCTCGACCATCACTGGCATCATAACTCACACTACCGCTGGGGCCTCTCGGGCATCGTTGATCTCGAACGACTCACTCATGTCATTTACTGGTGGGGGGGACCCGCCGTTGGATGAGTCCCGAGCTCCTGGATCCGGAGAGGTTCGGGATGCCGGAATCAGAAGACAATCGGCCGACCAGGCAGTCTGATTGTTATGCTCTCGGCATGGTTATCTACGAAGTAGGTATTTACACAAGCAAAATCATCGCGGCGAATAGCTAACCGGTGAGACCCTAGGTGCTATGCGGACACCACCCCTACCGAGAGATTTCGACGGATATTCTAGCCGTTGATGCGATCATGGAGGGGGTCCGACCGAAGAAACCGGAAAGGGCAACACGCCTCGGCTTCACTGATGAACTGTGGAGGACTGTCGAGTTGTGCTGGCTGGAGGATCGAAACGCACGGCCCGGAGTAGAAGATATTCTTTCCTACTTGAATGACGCTGCAGCATTCTGGTAGGCATATACTGGGGAGATTATAGCTCGCGGTGAGACAGCCGAACAGCAAGCACGTTGAGAACTCTGTCGCATTTCCTATCTGCGTCCCTTGTTTCACTTGTACATCGTATACATAGCGCCACCATAGCACCTGATTCAGAGTTCAGTGAAGGGGGTACCCGCAGGTAAGAGTGTGGTGAAGATGTTGACCGACGGCGATACTATGCCAGGAACGGAAGGTCAACGGGGATGTCAACGAGCACGACTTGATGGTGAGGTTACAGGTGAGGTGGGCGATGGACATCTGCACAATTTTTCGTGGGGGTCAATTCACCAACGGCACGCACACCAGGGGGTGCATCACTGAGAAGGCGATTGGTCTCTACCCCGCTTCGATCCCAAACGGCCACTATTGTGCAAGTCGAGGTTTGCCTGCCGAACGGCTCTGAGACAAGCCGCTTGCGTGTACCAGAAGGATCGGTCGTGCTTCAAGTTAACGTCGACGTGCATCAACCCCATCGGGCGGCCTACGCCTCTGGCTGCTCGGGGCATCGCCGTCGTGAAGGCCGTGAGAGGGCCAATCCAGATCAACACACGAGTGAAAAGCGCACATGGGGAATCTTAGGCGGAGGCTCGATTTCCCCACTACATTGCCCCAGTCTCGATATATTGCGCCACGGAAGTTCCAGATGGGAGGGTGGCGTACCGTACCTTAGTCTAGACCCACGCAACACCAACCTGACCGGCAGTCGCGGTACACTCGTCGATCTCGTGCAGACCACCCACGGGCTTGAGGAGGCCGGGAGGCTTTCCTTGAAGTCCCTCGTAATACATTTACGGAAGCCGCTGTCCTTAGGACCGGCGGGATATTTCCATTGGGAATTCATTTGGATGGTCGGCCTCGCGTTGAACCGTGAGGGCTTCTAAGATCTCGACACCCGACGTCAACAGGACGGGTGGACTGTCTGGAACCTCGTAATTCCACGTGGCGAAACTGAGACCGCTGAACGAAGTATGAGACGCGTTCAAGTCTCGACCCAACGAAATTCACGGTGCGACAAGTGCGGAGAACGAAACGAGTATATTCTGGATGGTTGCGCCGAGTGAATACGTAGGGCGCTAGATCTCAACATCGTCTGGCTCGGAAATGTGGGGAAAAGAGAGGGAGTGGTGTGTACGTTCACCGGGTGTACCGGAGATCGCGCCCCATACTGCTGACAGGGTCCCGATTCGCGCAAGCTAGTGGCCGGAGGTGATGGAGTTAGCTCACAAAAGGATCACAAACGGTACAGGGGGAGGAAGGTACTTTGCTCTCTTCCACATCGCGCATCGGGGTGAGCTGAGTGTGATTTTCGTCGTGGTGAGATCGGTGCCAAGGAGTTCGACTAACATCGACAAACCTCTAGTAAATCCACGGTTAGCCGTCTTCTGTTGTCCTTTCCAGTATAGATTCAAAAGACGCGGTGTCTGAGCGCAGTGGACGAGTCAAGCAAGGAACGAGAATGCCAATTTCGATTTGTTCTGTCGGGAATATTATTACATGATGCCATATTGACCCTTCCATCGAAATCGGGCAGGGTTGCGTCCTCGGGGTACCACCATCCAGAAACGACAAGAACGCGTCGACGTCGGTCGGTCTGAGCAAGAGCAACGTGTCTAGGGTCAGTGGCGCCGGTAGGAACAATTGACGTGCCCAGTCTCGACAGTTACCCACTAGTCATCGTGTTGTGGCTTTTTCAAAGGATGCGGAGTCTAGGAGCGCGGACCCAGTGGTTGAGTCGAGTGAGGGATGGAGAATGCCAATTTCTATTTGTTGCCGACAAGTAAGATTATTACATGACACCGTGTTGTCCCAATTAGAGTGGCGAACCGCGTCCTTGAGACACCGGTACCCAGCATCAGTGGTAGTAGCAAGAGGACTGGGAATGGGCTCGGTGCATCGTGCTGCGCGAGTTCCGGAGCGAGGTCGGTGGGAAAGGTGGGAGCGGATAGCTCATTTACGGGACTGACACAGTAGTTGGTGACCAAATAAGTGCACGAGCTTTGGAGTTGGGGTATTAAGTGACGGGTGATAACCCGGAGCGTGATCTGAGTTCCTTGGGGTACGAGTCCTGGACGAGGCCCATGTGGTATGAAAGTTGAAATGGCGGGATTGAGAGGGTCGACGTCCGCCGGGTGATGACGAATCGACTCCACCATACGATAGCACGCTGAAACCGGTCTCCGGGGTGATCCAGATTTACGTGCACCTTTACAGTCTTAATCCCTGCAATCCTTCACTTGCTCGCCGCTGCTCGCTCGAAACGATACCGCTCTCTGGAATAGCCACTGGCGAGGGGTGAGTATACCGACCGAACTTGCAAGAAGTGGGTGATCGTGGTCGCTTTGATGGAATATATGTTGATCTTTGTTGAGTAGGTGCGGGAGCAGGGAGCAGAGGTGGCCCGAGCTGGCTGAGGGGCGACAACTGGGGATCGATGGAGGTTGGGGCTGGGAGTTGGCTTGTCCGTCGCGCTGGGGCTTCTGCCCACGGTTGTTCGGCCCTCTTCTGCCTCCGGTCTGTTGTTGCTGCCTCTGTTGATGCGGCGGAACGAAGCAGTTGTTCATCCCGCTAGTCGTGCCCGTCTCATAGAACCCAATCCGGCCAGGCACGAAACTACCAGGCGGGACCACCCGCATAACTCCAGCCATCTAGGTTATCAACGCCATTTGGTTGATCATCATCTCCTGGGGTATCAGCGGGTTCGCCATCCGAGCGGCCACAGCTGGGTTCAGGTCAACCCCTGGAACCATTCAATTTTGGAACACCGGAGGCACGGTGATTTGAGGTTGTTGCTGCCCTTGGGTGAATCCGGGGCCACGAGGTCCGACTCTTCCGAGAAAACTTCGACCTGCATTTCCGCCACCCTGATCATTGCGACCATCGCAAAACATAGCACGAGGACCAGAAGGCAGATTAGTGCGACGTGACTTATTCGGTCCATGGGAAGAAGGGGAAGCGGATCGTTTGACCCTAAAAGGTAGCGCCTGATTCGTCGTTTGGTGAAACATGGGTCTTGACTGGACGCCCTGCCTACGTTGGGGTGATCCGTCGTTCGCGTTTGGAAGTGGTGGTCCGCGGCAGCCTATGACGGGGTATTGTTTGGGTAGTTGTAGGAGCAGAAGTAGAGAGGGCGGGGTGCGCTTCGGGGGAACCTTTTGCTGCTCTGAAAATAACCACTTCCCAAGGTTTTCGTCTGACCGTGACGATCAATAAAAGCTCGTGAAAGGTTCGAAAACGGAGGACATACCACAGTTCCAATCACACATGACCCGTGTTGACCCATCCATCGAAATCAAGTAGAGCCGTGTCTAACGATGAGCCGCGTCCTCGGGATACGAGTATCCAGGAACGACGCTAACGTGTTGGCGTCAGTCGGTCTGGAAGCGACGTGGCCGGTATCAGCAGTGGCGGCAGGAAGAGTTGGAACGGGTTCGGTGGCATCGTACATGTGGGTTCCAGAGCGTGGTAGGTGGGAAAGGTGGGAGCGGATGGATTGTTTAGGGAACTGACGTGGTCGTTGGTGGGCAAAGAAGCGGATGCATTTTGAAGTCGGAGCGTTGAGGGATGGATGAGAACGCGGGATGTGGTCGGAGTTCCTTGAGGTACAAGTCCTGAACGAAATCTGTGCAGAAGTGGGAGTAGGTTGACTTCCGCCGGATGGTGCCGGATTGGCGTTTGAGAGCCTTGGAGGAAACCAGTCTCTCGTAAACGTGGCGAGAGCGAGGGAGTGGCATGAGGCCGGGAGTAGTACGCTCCCGGTTTGACCTCAACAGCGAGTTACTCCCCTCCCTTCCTGCCGCCGCTATCTTCCTGCTTGGACGAGCAGTTATGTCTTACCCTAGGCTGGACTGGGCGGACCCTTCCGAGAGTGAGTTGTCGACCCAGCCGAACTCGGGCGGTGTTGACCGACCAATGGATGATTTAGTCGAGTTCCCCCCCCTTGGTTCTGTCGACCTCATTCGATTGGGGGAGGATTTGTTGCATGCATACCCTATTTACCACAAGCACAGGGACGACATCCGGCATGACGTAGTATACATAGCATCTGTCTCCAACCTGATATCAAGAGGTGAAAATTCTGCGCCGGGGACGTTTTCCTCAGAGGAAGCGACTGCATTAGAGGCGACGTTTCGTAAGGTACCTTTCCCCGCCAAATTCCCTCCCAGTGTCTGACGCCTCTGGTGGTTAGGCCATACCCAGATGGAAGGACGCGGGTGTCTGTTCGGACCCGTGGACCAGACTTTTGACTCACGCCCTGCTCCGTGGATCGCGAATCTTCCCCGGCTTGGAACTGTGCGATAACCCTCCGGATTACTCACCTTATGGGTTCACAGATATCTGGAAGGGTCACTATCGTGGGGAGCCGGTGTGCGTTAAGGTGGTACGAGCACAGTTACTGGACAAGCAGAGGAAGGTCGAAGAGGTATGGCGGCCATTTTACCCAATCGGAGGCGTACTCAGTTCGCTTCATTCCAGATATACAGCCGTGTGGTCGAAAAGAGCAAGCTAAATTCTCATCCGAACGTACTCCCCATCATCCGTGTTTCGGGCGCGCTATTTCCGGTTTGCATCATGAGTCCGTGGATGCCAGACGGGAACATTACTCAATACACCGAAGTGAACCCACTTGCCAATCGTCCGATGCTGGTAGGTGCCCGTCGGTGGAGATCGATGGGGATAAACTACTGACTACGCTTGCAATAGCTTGCACAAGCGTGCCGTGGCCTCACGCACCTTCATGGGTTGAGTATTTTACACGGTAGTATCAGTCCGGTAGGCGAAAGAAAGGATTGAGCAAGCCGCACGCTGATGGTCAACGCGTTTAGAACAATATCTTGATCACTCAGGACGGTCAGGCGTGTCTCGGAGACTTTGCGATCGCTGCGGAGTTTTCGGGGTACCGATATTGGGACCATCAGTCAGAAACTCTCCGATATATGGCCCCGGAACGTATTGTTGGTGAGGTTGACCCCATGGTGGATCGCTCCTCAAAAGCGAGCGATGTTTACTCCCTTGCAATGACTTCTTTCTCAGTATGTGCCTCATTTGGAAACCATCCTACTACTTGATACAACTGTCTCGTCACAACCAGGTTCTCACGGAGGTGTTGCCGTATGGTGGGAGTAATGTCAAGAACATGATTGCCAATATTCGTACCGGTAAACGACCATCCCGTCCAATAAATCCAAATCGGAATCGATGGCTGCAGGACCTCGCTTGGGACGTGATCACGACTGGCTGGAGCCATGAACCAGAAAAACGATGCGACCTCTCCGTCATCCACGACGCTTTTGTGAGGTCTAGTCAACAGAGGGTCTACTCGGGTGATTTAAACAATTGAAATGACAGAAACCTCACGATAGCTGAAACCCCAAACGCTGAAACAGGGCAACAACAACTTATCAGAAGGCTCCCGCGGGTTGCTGCTTTCTTCCAGTTTTTGCGAGATTCGGAGCCAGAAATCCAGAGGCGTGTTAATGAAATAAACGAGGTGAGTCTTTCCATTCCACGTCCCCCCAGGAGTAACACAGGCTGCAGGTTCTCGAGAACCACGTTATGTCGGACCGGGAGCGGCTGAAGTTGCTCAACAAACTTTGCAAAATATGCAGCCAACACCATGTGATCCCAAATTCCATGCACATCCCTGACTGCTCGGAAGACTCTACGGAAGTCGAATCCGGGGGCTTTGCTGATGTATCGCAGGGTACGTACGAAGGGCGGAAGGTGGCTATCAAAGTTGTGCGCGCATACGTCACCAGTGACCTGGACGTCATCCGCAGCGTGAGTCTTCCACCTATACAATTGCGTACATCTAGGTAAATGGGTTGCAGAGATTCTGCCGAGAGGGGGTGGCCTGGAAACACCTCCGACATCCCAATATTCTACCGCTGCTTGGGGTGACGTTCAACGAACACCGGTTCGCTCTCGTTTCCGAGTGGATGGAAAACGGGAACATCAACGCGTTCATCGAGAGGGATCGCCACACAAACCGCGTTGAGCTTGTACGTTCTCGCTTGACCTCGCAGCAGCCTTGCTGATAAAACGTTCAGTTGACTGGTGTTGCGAGCGGGTTGAAATACATGCATGACCTTCGTATGGTTCACGGAGATCTAAAGGGGGTACGCGGTCGTCTCGAATTGAATATCTGCACACCTCTAACTTGCCCACGAAGGCGAACATCCTGATCAACGAGGACCGGCGAGCCTGCATCGCCGACTTCGGTCTCTCGACCATCACCGGTGTCGCAACTCACGCCGGGGCATCTCGGGCGTCGCTGATCTCAAACGAGACGCTCATGTCGTTTACTGGTGGGGGGACTCGTCGTTGGATGAGCCCTGAACTTTTGGATCCGGAGAGATTCAGGATACCCGAATCAGAGGACAACCGACCGACCAGGCAGTCCGATTGCTACGCTCTCGGAATGGTCATATATGAGGTGGGTGTTCGCGCGAACGCGTTCGTTGTGGTAAACAATTAACGAGGGAGATCCTAGGTATTATGCGGGCACCACCCCTACCTCGAGATCCCGTCGGATATCCTCGCCGTCCATGCGATCACGGAGGGGATCCGACCGATGAAACCGGAGGGGGCGAAACGGGTTGGATTCAGCGACGAACTGTGGAGGACCGTTGAGCAATGCTGGCTTGAGGATCGCAACGCACGGCCCAGCGTGGGGGATATTCTTTCCTGCCTAAATGACGCTGTGGCGTTCTGGTATATGAGAGAGTTCTAGCTTGTGGTAGGGGAGTCGAACGGTGTCAACGCTGACGATCCTATGTTTATTGTCTCTTTTCCTATCTGCATCCCCGTTACATTTGTAGATCAAGTACATAGCGGCACGGTGTATGTCTTGGTGCCTGGAGGGCCTCTGGGCCGTTGGTCACGGACATGGTCAGCGCTGCCGAGTGCGGTCATTACTCTGAGAATTACATGAAGCTGTTACCTGCGGATACCCTCTCCCTTGAGTGCTGAATCGAATGCCGGTGGTACTCGTGAACACGTATAGTCCCCGCTATGTACTCGATATACAAATGTAACGAGAGATGGGAATAGGAAAAGAGACAACGAACATAGGATCATCGACGTGTAGGCTTTCGGTCCCCATATCGTGAGCTAGAACTCTCTCGTGTACCAGAACGCCGCAGCGTCGTTCAGGCACGAAAGAATGTCCCCCACGTTGGGTCGCGCATCGCGATCCTCAAGCCAACATAACTCAACGGTGTTCCACAGTTCATCATTGAATCCGAGTTGTTTCGCCGTCTCAGGTTTGTTCGGTCTGACCCCCTCTGTAATCGCATGGACAGCTAGAATATCCGATGGGAACTCAAGGTAGGGGTGGTGCCCGCACAAGACCTGGGCCTTGCATCAGTAAATTGTTCAGAACATCGAATTCGCTCACGCGGGCACCTACTTCGTAGATAACCATGCCGAGAGCATAACAATCAGACTGCCTGGTCGGCCGATTGTCTTCTGATTCCGGCATCCCGAACCGCTCCGGATCCAGGAGCTCAGGACTCATCCAGCGGCGGGTCCCCCCACCAGTGAACGACATGAGTGAGTCGTTCGAGATCAACGACACCCGAGAGGCCCCAGGGGTAGCGCGAGTTACGATGCCAGTGATGGTCGAGAGACCGAAGTCGGCGATGCAGGCTCGTCGGTCTTTGTTGACCAGTATGTTTGCCTTTGTAGATGATCGGGGTATAAGTATGGAGGTATTTGATTTTGAAGATACGAAACGCACCCCTTTCAGATCTCCGTGTACCATGCGGAGGTCGTGCATGTACTTCAACCCGTTTGCAACGTCGGCCAACTGATCAGACACTAGGCCATCAGTAATGATGCTGCGAGATCGAGTTACAACGTACAAGCTCGGTGCGGTTTATGTGTTCGTCCCTCTCGATAAACTCGTTGATATTGCCATGTTCCATCCACTCGGAAACCAAAGCGAACCGGAATTCATTCAATGTCACCCCAATCAGCGGTAAGATGTTGGGGTGCCGGAGGTGCTTCCAGGCTACCCCCTCTCGGCAGAATCTCTGCAACCAGATTATCCAGGTGGGTATAATGGCATAGATAAAACACTCACACTGCGGATGAGGTCCAGATCGCTGGTGATGTATGCGCGCACAACTTTGATAGCTACCCGTTGTCCTTTGTATGTACCCTGTGACACATCAGCAAAGCCCCCGCATTCGGCTTCCACGGAGTCTTCCGAGCAGTCAGGGATGTGCATGGACTTTGGGATCACGCGGTGCCGGCTGCATGTTTTGCAAAGCTCGTTGAGCAACTTTAGCCGCTCTCGATCCGACATAGCCTCGGTTTCGAGACGCTACAACTTGTGTCAGCCTGGGGTGGGAGGGTGGGTGGAAAAGTATACCTCATTAATTTCATTAACACGCTTCTGAATTTCTGGCTCTGAATCTTGCAGAAACTGGAAGAAAGAAGCAACCCGTGGGAGGATTTTCCCACGTTGCTGCTGTTCGCTGGTTGGCGAAAATGTGTAGTAAATAGCCAAGAGTTTGCATCGTCGCCTTGGTTTATCGTGCCAACCACTCGTGATTACACTCCAAACGGCGTCCTGCAATAATTGATTCTGGTTTGGGTCTGTTGGACGGGACGGACGTTCACCGGCACAAATGTCGGCAGTCATGTCCTTGGGATTCCTTCCGTGGTAGGGCAACACCCCTGTGAGGACCTGATCGTAATGAGACAGTTGTATCAAGTAGTAGGTTGGTTTCCAAAAGAGGCACACACCGAGAAAGAGGTCATCGCAAGGGAGTAAACATCACACTCTTTTGAAGGGCCATCCACCACTGGAAAGCCATTACTGTTGACTGGGGTACGTTCCGGGGCCATATATCGGAGAGTTTCTCGCTGATAGAGCTGATATGTGTACCCCGTGAACGACCCCGCGATCCCGAAGTCTCCGAGACATGCCTGACCATCTTGAGTAATTAGGATGTTGTTCTGGACGCATTGAGCATCAGCATCCGCCGGGTTCACTCAATCTTTTGTTTTGCCTACCGGACTTATGCTACCGTGTAAAATACCCAACCCATGAAGGTGCATGAGGCCACGGCACACTTGTGCAAGCTATTGCAGGTGTAGTTAGTAGATTATCCCCATCAATCTCCAGGCTGGTGGGCACGCACAAGCATCGGACGATCGGCACCCGGGTTCGCTCGGGTATACTGAGTAATGTTACCGTCTGGCATCCACGGACTCATGATGCAAACTGGAAACAGTCCCTCTGAAACCTGGATGACAGGCAGCACATTCGGATGAGAATTGAGCTTGCTCCCTTCGACCACACGACGGTATATCTGGCATGGAGCGAGTTGAGTACACTTCCTATTGGGTGGAATGGTTACCATACCCGTTTGACCTTCTTCAGGTCGTCCAGCAACTGTCCCCGAACCACCTTAATGCACACTGGCTCCCCGTGATATTCTCCCCTCCAAATGTCTGTCCATCCATCGGGAGTGTAATCTGGGGGGTTATCGTACAGTTCCAAGCCAGGGAAGGTTCGCGATCCACGGAGGAGGGCATGGGTCAGAAGTCTGGTCCACGGGTCCGAACAAGAACCCGCGTCAAGCCACCCAGGTATGTCCTAACCACCAGAGGCGTCAGGCACCGGAGTGGATTTGGCGGGGGAGAGGTACCTCGCGAAACCTTTCAGCCAACGCCACCACTTCCTTTGAGGACAAATTCGTGGGAGAACTCTTATATATCAGGTCGGAGACCCATGGTACGCGCACGTCATTCCAGCCGGCCCTGTGGTTGCGGTAAATAGGATGTACGTGCAACAAGTCCTCCCGCAATCGAATGAGGTCTTCGGAGCCAAGGGGGGGTGTTAGAATAAGACGACCTAGGCAGACGTCATATGAGATTGACTACATGGTACGTCAGTAAGGTAAGAATGAGGAAAGGTTGAGATATACGCACTCCTCAGATCATGGTGAAAGAACTGAGGAGAGG
>Ga0307516_10002323_pt1 | contig 25572 bp, 24 predicted proteins | sample 19_EM_MG_FD_203310 | JGI IMG/M metagenome (GOLD analysis project Ga0307516, IMG submission 203310) | Populus trichocarpa ectomycorrhiza microbial communities from riparian zone in the Pacific Northwest, United States - 19_EM | ecosystem: Host-associated > Plants > Roots > Unclassified | place...
TTTTGGGGGGGGGGGGGTGGATCTCCAGTGCACAAGTTTGCTGCCTTGAGCTGGATATGTGTGTAGATACCTGTACCACGAAGGTACAGGGAAGGATACAGTAGCTGTACTCTATGGGAGGCTCTACGCGGATAACTATGTGTGGTGACCGTGAGTGAGGAGCCAGCGTTAAGTAGGTGGATGGACGGGAGGCGGGATGGAGAAAGAAAATGGGGACTAGATATACACGCATTCGATTCGGGGGCCGGTCCTCTGGCTCCATTATGAAAACCGCATATCAGACGAGTGTTCGAGAACGCTCCACCAACCCGAGCGAGCAGCGTCTTCCTTTCGCGTTCAGCTCGAGCATCGTCGCCGGCTTCGCTATCATGCTGCCCAAGTACCTCGGTATCCCCATTCTCCTCCTATCACCACCACCCCCCCACCCTATATATCGCATATCCAGCGGCGGTGTAGCTCCGCTATGTTCACGACGTAACGACGCCCGACTCGCCTCGCCTCGCCGATGCACAGCACACCAATTGTCGACACGGTCCGATCTGACGCCAAGCAGACCTTGATCCTTCCCCAAGGAACCCGCCTGCATGTGCGTCCAACATTCTTTGATGCTGCCGCCAGAAATAGAAGCTCCAAGTCCACCGCCCGTCCACGGTTATCCATCCGTGTCAAAGAGGTGGATGCAGACTACTTGGAGCCTCAATCTGCGCAAGGCATCTTTTCCGTTGTGCTGGGTTGGTTGGTTGTTTGTTGCCCCATCAGCCAACCACCACGTTGAGCCGGAGCATGCCCAAGTGCACACTTACCCAATAGATCGGTTCCTAACCATCCATTCTGCAGATGCTAGCTACAGATTCGGCGGGACTGGAGTGCCGGCGAAGCAGCCTGGCTGGTCCATGGACCCATCAATCCATATTCTGCCGGGAGAGGAAGAGGAAGTGAAAGAAGAAAAAAAAAAGTGGATCGAGATGGTACCCCAAACGCCACGAGGGAAGGGGGGTTTAGGATGTTGGATGTTGGATGTTGATCCGGATGGAGACATCAAACACCGAGCCGTGAGTGTATCCACCATATCTGTCTCTGCGGTTGACTGACGAAGCGGACGTGATATAGTTACCGACGACTTTGCAGTCGTGGGTACGGTTCTCGGTTGCTGTGTTGGGTCTAGTTCAGGTCCAGCAAGCTCATTCTGCGGAGGAAAGCCTCCTGGGGGAAAAGCCACATGGGGGAGAGGATCAGGGGTATGTATGATACGGCACCAGGTAGGAATGTACTAAGGCGAGTCGGTGTGTCGACGACGATTGAGTATAACTATATCTATGTAGAGCAAGAGAAAAGCGCGTGGATGTTTCGCCTTGACCATATCCCCCCCCAAGAAAAAAAGAGAAGAAAAGAGAGACATCGCAGGACTCTGCTCCACTTTCGAACGCCCCGTAGCGGAAGCCGGGACCTGCAAAGAAACAGTGACATCGCGCGAGCGAGACATTACCCACCAGCTGGTGTTGCGATATTGGGCACCAACTCCTCTCCATCGTAAAGTTATATGGACTTACATGCCTATTAACACCATCATTGTGGAGTAGCTAGTCTATTGGTGAAGTAGTTCTTGCTCCGATCTACCAGGACAACCAATGCGCGCCGGAAACAGAAGAATCGGAGTGCTATGGTTCTCTTCTCTAAAGCCTGAAGACAAAATTCCTTCCACTGATCTATCTGGAACTCGTGGAGGCGGCACTTGAAATCGGGCCAACACGAGCTGCCCAATCCATCACTCTCCGCTCTCTGTACGCCAGGAGGTGCGTAACTATATGTGAGCAGGCATTATCTAGTAGTAACTATGGATGTAGGTGTCTAGACCACGCTGTAGTAGAGTGCGTAGATAGATTAGATAGATACAGTACAGTACGATACGGTACTTACTGCAGAAAGCGTCCGGTGGGGAGTTGCGAAGGGATCCCATGGAATCCCACAGCCGAGGCATGACCCTCTCGGGCCCTCCCTCCCCCCCTCCTGGATCTCAAAGCTCATGCTTCACCCACAGAGATGTCCAGTTGACGTTCGCCATACCGCGCGGTCTATGTATGTAGTTGGTCCAACAAATACTTAGTTACTATGTAGTTACCTACTTAGTCAGCTGACTAACACGATCGGATCCGAAGCCGAGACATGGATCGCGATTCCCACCATGTCTGGCGTCTTTCCAGAAATTAGCATTCCGAGACATACATACCCGCTTAACGTATTATATTTAGGTAGGCAATTCTAAACGCGAAGGTAATTTCGGCAAAAGTCTAAAATGCCCTACTTTTGGCCACTTGGTCTAATCTACCCTACTTTTGCCACTGGTAACTTTTGGTGTGGCGTAGCAACGCAACGCAGTGCGTAAGTACGGCGTATATAGCACAAATAACTAGGGAACAGTCGCAGTACCTACCTGGGCAGATACCCACATTCGACTTGCGATTTACTTAGAAGAATGAATGTGTGCTACGTACACCGTACGCACTGCATTGCGTTGCTGCGACACACTAGATGCTACCAGGGGCAAAAGTATGGTATATTTGACTTATTTCGCGAAAAGTAAGGTTGATTAAGTAAGTACATAGCCAAAAAAAAAGTAGCGTCATTTTAGACTTCTACCTTTTTTTTTTATACCCTTTATTAGATATTTTTCTTTTTTAATTCTTTTATGTTTAGTTTAGTTTTGCCTTCCGACGTCCCCCATCATCCCCGAAGTCACACGATACCACATAGGTACTTATGCAGAAGTATGATATACTCTAATTGCCTACACCATTAGGATGCGGATGCAGACAGGGTCTTGGCTTGAATTGTGACATGAAAGCTAACCTCTACTTTCATTTGGTGGGAATTGTTTACATACGGCCGATCGTGAACCCGAGAGGAAGTACCAGTCCGTCCAGATCGGACTTCCCATCGTCCAGTGAAGGCGGTGGTCGCAATTCTGCTATGCTGGATGATGAAATTGCCAATAATTACCTACTCTCTGCTACCTACTAGACTGCTTATATTGTGGCACACTCCGCGAGTCCGCCACAATAGGAGGCCGACTCCAGACAGACTGGTATGCAGAGCAGATATTCTACAGCGATCACTCACTTGCGCATCTGCGCCCACCCGCACTGGCTCGCCACGACGGGGATGTGGGCTGGCTGGAGCACAAGAAACATTGAGGATACAACACAGCAGAAAACACAACACAAAACACACTGCAGCCAGCTGAGACATACTCGGACATACATACTGACTTAAGTATGGGCCTCGAGGGCTTCAGCTTCGTGCATTCGGCACGTCATCATCGCCGCCTCCCCCGATCACAAACTATACATAGCAGCTAACGGGAAGCTGCAGATCGTTCGAATTATGGCCGCGATTGCAACAGTGTTCGACCGGCACAAGGCGTATGCGCGGACGAAGGGCAGTGACGATGATAACAGCTGCAACAGCTGCAAGCAGCGAGCTGTGCGTCGTAGCACGACTGTTGGGGACACGATCGTAACTAGCTGAACGCGTGAACGATGCTGTGGGATGAAATGCGGATGCAGATGCTATGTTTGGTCGCTCGGAGCTGTCGGATATGTGCTGGTAGTATCGTAAGGCTCGGGCACGGGGCACGATCGACAAGTACTTGTTGTATCCTATGCATGATGCCAGATATGGACGCAGACACACCGAGTGAACATGTTTCACCACTTCCGGCCCACCACTCGGCATCCCCTTGTTGTACACAGCCTTGGACACCCGACGGCGAGCTCTATTGTATGTAGTTAAATGGCAACCGACAGCATCCGTGGTCGGTACCTGTAGTTCTTTAGGAGGCCGGTTACCGTGCAGACGTCTTGTCCACGAACTAGCCGTGATAGTGTAGGCACGGGCACTAGCTAATGCATGTTTCGGCAAGTCGTCGCTATAACTAGGTGGAACACAGCCAGAGCGTAGATATATCAATTTGTTGGGAGTCCGGAATCACGCTAAATCACTCATTGGGTTCACCTGTTTGACATTATCGGTCAATCATGTGGCTGTGTTCTTACCCGCGTCTGCAGCCGCGTGGCTAGTAGCGAAAAGGCGGCAGGGCTGAGAACGCCGCAAAGACTAGTTAGGCGTTTGATGGCACCCAATTATAGTAGTTCTCTAACTTCACGGGAAGAACTTTGACTACGAAAGGCACATGGAACCTGACCGGCCAAAACGCGGCCTGCTCCTCATATATACTACACCCCCTGTCACGTTGCGTTCCAAGGCGGCCATCAATACATCGATGGCTATCTCATTTCGCGGAGTATTTTTTGATTATCATTGCGAAACGCCATCGAGAGAAAAAATCCAATGCCCCAAGAGAAAGCCCAACCCTCTCACGCCTATTCAATCGGAAAAACACCATGTTAGCCGTCACCACAATGTCTGACCAAGTTCGGCAAGACCAGAATCGCACCTTGATAGCGTACTTCCTCTGGGGGAAGTGGGTGGCCTTCTTCTTCGCTTTCTCAGTCTTCAGGGAAGACTCGTGTTTGGTAAGGCGACGACGGATAGCACGGGTCTTCTTGGGACGGAGGTCGAGCGGCATGTACTTCTTGGTCTTGTAGAACAGACGGAGCTGCTGCCTCTGCTTGGCGTTGAGGATAGTCAGAGTACGGGCGATCGACTTGCGGACATCGTGGCTACACGGCGTAGGATCGTTAGTCTATCGGTGATTCCGCATTGGGGACACGTCGCGGTTGGATCGCCAGCGTAATGTGTCGGTCGGCGCGGAGAAAACTCACATCTTGGTGAGCTTGGAAGAGGCACCGCCGGCGATTTTCTGGACGCGAAGGTTGACGAGCTCATTCTTCAACTCATCAAGCTGTTTGGTGAGGTCCTCCTTGCTCTTCGGCCACAACTGTGCTGCTTTGACTCCGGGCTGTCGCGTAGTGGACCGTCAGCACTTCGTCCTCCCGTCTCGACATCGTCCCAAATTTCTCCCAATCCCAACAATCGCGTCGTTGTTTTCGTTCGATCTTTCTCTCGCGCAACAGGAGGGAGGAATCGTGCGTACCATGGCGTCTATTGTCGAGGGAGTGTTGTCGAGGGGCTCGGTGTTGGGCGGGATTTGTCGTGAGTTCGTTAATTCGCCGGTGCGGGTTGGCGTCGTTGCTACGTCGGAAATGCTAGTTTGGGTTCTGCAGCGCACACACAAAACATTTGTGGCAGTCAGTTAGAGGATTAAGTGTGGGGCATAGGGGTTATGCCCTAAGAATTTAGAAGATAAGATAGACACAGTGTAATCTTATCCATAATCAAGAATCTTATCTTCTAATCTAATCTACTGTTAGCTATGCGCCTCCATGTGGCGCCGGCTAACGTAGAATGAGCTTGAGCCCTGCTTGATGAAGCTCCCGCCCACCACCCATCTGCATGCACACTCTCCACGGTTCTGCACTCTACCTACAAAGCAGCCAACACCTCTGCTTGGTCACGCTCGAACGCAAGCATCTACGATATCACATCATGGCATCCTCCGGCAGCTGGGCTCAGCTGCGACAGCAAGCTCGTTCACTGGAATCACAAGTGTGTACCCCGGTATCCGATGTCGGATCCTACCAACTGACCCCCGCACCAGACCGAGAACCTCTTCCACACGTATTCCACCTTCACGGCTTCTCCCTCGCCGAAGCCATCGAACGAAGAGTCGGTGACCGAAGCGTCCCTGTCCGACATCCTCTCCCAGCGCGAAGCGGTCGTCTCGTCGTTGTCGCGCCTCCTCGATTCCGAGTCCGCCGTCAACTCGTCCGCTGCCAAACTCCAGAACCTGACGCTTCACCGGTCCACGCTTGCGGACCACCGACGAGAGTTCTCGCGACTGAAGTCCGCCATCTCCGAGTCGCGGAACCGCGCAAACCTCCTACACTCAGTCCGCGACGACATCAATGCGTACCGCTCCGCGTCGCGCATGGAGGATGGGCGCTCCGAGGCCGAGTACATGCTCGACGAGCGGACGCGGATAGACCATTCGAACAACATCGCGGACTCGGTGCTGGGGCAGGCGTATGCTATCAACGCGGATTTTGCGGAGCAGCGGACGAGGCTCGTGAATCTGAATAGGAGGGCAATGTACGCCGCCAGCCAGATCCCTGGCGTCAACGCGATCATCTCGAAGATCAACACGAGAAAGAGGAGGGATAGTGTTATCATAGCTTCGTTGGTGGCCTTCTGCTTCCTGATGGTGTTGTACTTCCGATAGAAGTACAGGATGTGTGTGGGTGTGGTTACATTGGGCTTTCCTTGGTAACGTGTTGTCCGTCAGCTGGGCATTTGGTCTTCCTCCTTATGGTATTGACTGACAGTATAGTGTTCCATTACTGCTCTGGCGTTTGCTTTCTTGTTGTATGTTGTAAGATATCAATAGTTTGTCTCGCTTTGCTTCACCTCATCTCTAGTTCACCATGTTACCCTGAATCTACATAGCCGTCTAAGCCGCCTAATATACACAGAATACCGTAGATCCCCTTTCTACACCCTACTCCTCATCCGCAAGCCTCGGCCTCTGATGATCCTCCGTCAGCTTTTTGAGCCCCCTTACGAGCGCCGCCCTCTCCTCCGGCTCCGCTATACCGCTCCCCGCCCACCGGATCCTACAATTCCAATCCACCAGGTACACATACCCGACCCGTCTGTTCCACAGTCCCATGTCGTGCCTTAAATCTTGCGAGACACCCTTGGTGACAAGGAAGTACCGGTCATGCTGCTCCAGCGGCAACCTCGCCTGGAGCCTTGGGATAAACATCTTCACCACCAGCGCCTTGAGCCAGTTCTCCTCGATATTGATATCGACTCTCTGCGCTTTCTCCCCGCCTTCCACCGTCAGGGCCGGCACGTCCTTCTCCAGGCCGTCGACGAAGCTCTTGACCTGATTCTCCGCCCACACCGACGAGAACACCGTGACGACGCTGACCCTCCCGTACAGCGTGTGCGTGGTGTCCAGCCTGCGGCTCTCGTTCAGCGTGCGGCCCATCAGGTTTGGGAAGAACAGAGCCTTGTCGGCCTTGAACAGCAGCGGCGGCGCGAACCAGCTCTTGCCCTTGAACTGCTTCGACAAGCGCGAGAAGTCGCGGAAGTACGGCGTCGCCATCTCGTTGGACAGCCGCTGCCGCTTCAGCAGGTGCTTCTCGTAGTCCACAAAGTCGTCGCGCCGCTGCTGCCACGACCGGGTGTCGACTCCGCTGTTCTCGCCCGGCTGCGGCGGCGACATTAACCCGATCGGACGGACCAACTGTGGCGGGCGCGAGGCGCGAAATTCTTTCTCCGATGTCGCAACATGGTCTACTGGTGGGAGGCGAGGTTTCGGTGTTGGTGTTGGTAGTGGTGTGTGCGGTTTCGGGGGAGCTGGTGACGTCGAGGAGGAGCGGACGGCGCCCCCGACGAAGAGCTGTTGCTTCTGTTGCCGGAGGAGATATCGAAGATTAGATTCGCAATTAATACAAGAACGTAGAATGCCACGGATGGGGAGTCGTGGCGGCATGGCGGATGTGCGGTGGCGGTGGTGGGATTAGTTCGGATTGGCGGTGATCGAACTAGCCTTGCGCCATGCAGGAACGCATGTCATCGATTCTGGCGGCACCTGCATTACATGTCACTCGGGCCGATTGGCGAATTCGACGGGCGAACCATGTCTATGAACTCCCAGTAAACCTATCAGAAAACGAAATAGAGAGAAAACCACGGCATCCGGAGCCGGACTTGTAGGTATTAGCATCACCGAACAAATAACTATGAAAGCCTTTCCCAGATTGTATACACAGAAGAAATCGATCATACAAAGAACCCTCCGTTCAGCAGTAATCCCACCCTCTCCACTTCCATCTGGTACTCCGTCTTGATATCAGCAAGCGTAAGGACCTCCCGCTTGTGTGTCGATCGTGGGCCTTCCAGTCTCGCCCTCTTTCTACCACTTGAGACACCATCCGCATCGACTCGCGTTTCCGATAGTATCCAGGCCTGGTCTTCACTCACGCACGAGAGGACGTTGATTAAAGCCAGATATCCATCCGCAACCACGCGGGAGTTAGGATCGGTGGAGCCAACGTTAGCGGTGCGTAATCGCTGCAGCCTTTCATAGAGAATGTACGCCGCTGTAGCCCAGGTTAGTAAATCATAATCATACCCCCAAGGCACCTCGACGAACTTGCCTCCACGATAATCCCCCTTCTGGATACGCCAGGCGTAAAGCACCTGGTGGAAAGGCGGACCGATAGAGACGTCGAGAACTTGTTGGCAATTGTATTTTAGAGCATCATCTACTTCGTCCTGCAATCCTATCCAGGGGTACGAGCAAAGTCGCTCTCCCTGGTCTTGCGAGACCATGGCAGTAACCAAATCACGCACTGCCACGTGTCGCCTGTCGGAGCAATCAGCATACAAGCCGCATATCAGCCCATAGAAGAAACATACAGTGCTTCGTCAGTGTATCGGGCAAGCGCCAAATAAGCTTCGTCGAACTTTGACACTTGAAGTGCCGCGCGGAAGTACCTCAGCAAGATTTCAGAAGTGAGCTGTACATCATCCTATTGTCCCATCAGCGTACATCTATAGCGACACAAGGAGCAGGTCGGAACCTACCATTTCGCCGGACCCCAGGAGGGCAGCATTGCAAGCATCCACAACGTGTTCAGAGGCGCCCTCCTCTTCGAACAGAGTAGCAACGTGCAGATGGTAATGGGCCAATCCACATCCTACTGCACCTGACTCTGCAGAGAAAACATCGGCCGCAGAGTAAGCCGAGCGGGGCGCAATCGCTGCGCAGTAATGTAAGTTAAATTGAGCATTTCAGACGGGATGCGATCTTAAACTTACACATTCCATAAGCTGCTCGACTGAAGGTAGCCGCGGCCATCGCGAAGCTCCGGACCTTTAACTGGGTCCTGGCCTTCATGTAAGTACCCCATGCGGTTGAAGGCAGGAACTTCGCAAACTCGGCCGCAGGTCCAGCATTGTTCTTGATCAGAGCTGCAGCAACGTTCGTGATTCCATTACCGTGGTCAAAAAGGTCAAGGCTCGCCAGGAAACTCCGTATGCAGAGAGATAGGGACATCGGGGCTTGACGACCGGGTCCGTAGAGCGATTGGCCAAAATTCGCTGGCAACACCGACTGGAGAACGGAGCCACGCTTGCCATGACGTACAGCGGTGCTCTCTCCAGACACACGAAGATCTGTCAGCGCCTGGGAGATATCGTCGGCCGAAGAGGCGGCAGACGGCAGGGCCAACTGTGCCGGCGTCCGTGCCATCCAGCCAAGTACCTCGTATTCCTTAAGATATCCAAGGAGTCGGCTGTAAAGGCCATCTGGGCTGGATATCCTAGAAAACCTCTGGCTTTCGTCTGCACACGCTACGTAGACCAATAAGAATACTAGCTGCGAGAGGATATGGTAGTTGAGCTGGATGACCTCCTGAGACCCTCCCACCAGTACCTTTGCGCCAAACGAAGTCAGCCTTGACTGTTCGGAATGCGAGTCTTGCTGGTTGTAAAGACTAGACATCAGCGACTGGAAAGCCAACTCTGGTTCATGCATTATAGCGAAACACTCTTCGATCTTATCATACGTCTCCTGCGGGACTTCCTGTTCGAGGTATTTTTCATAGATTTCCCACATCCGGTCTAGCACCGCCAGCATCGGGTCCACGGTCACCTCTTGCTGTAATCTCATCATACAGGCGTCAAACGCGGACTCTGTCAGAGATTCACCCAATTCGTTGGCCATAAAGACGAGCGTCATCACATCCAACAGCTCACTACCCTTCAATCCCGCTCCTAGTCGCTTCGCGGTTCGGCTGGAGAGTGTCTCGAGGTTGTTCTTGTATGTGGGGAGATTGTGCCAAATCACCTCAGTTTCAGTGCATTCCCGAAGCGCCGTGATTCCATCGACATTCACAGTCCACACAAATCCGGATAGAGGGTCGGAAACAAGTGACAGCGCCTCTCTTCGTTGCTTGTCCAGCTCTATACACAGCCGAGAGAAGCGGTCCCATTGCAGATCCAACTCGTTTCGGTATTTCAGCTGCTCATCCTCGCCGCCCCTCTCGACCTGTACCGCTGCGCCCACTATCTTGATAATCCTGGCTTGAACAGCTTCACTCGTCGGGTTGGCCACACTAGGTACGAGGAAATTGTTTTCATAGATTCGAAGCGCTGATTCGAGGACTGTATCGGGAAAGCGCCCGGGGTAGAAGATCCACTTCATCCAGTGCTCCGAAACATCCTCAGAGGTTTCGGAATAGGTCGCAGGCCTCGGAGGATTATGCAGGGAATCAGACGTCGCCGTTGTCCACTGACCCCAGGTGTTTCGAACGTCTGAGATATCGAACCGGACGTTCTGGACCTGGAAATTGGTGTCGCTCTTCCAGAGAACCCAGAGATCAAAGATGGTGGAACCATCCGTTGATGTCGGAGTTATCCTGAATTCTGCTATTATCCAGGGAGCAGTGGCGCTCGGCGGTCTCGCATTGAAGGTATCCTCTGGGTACAAGTCAACCAGATTTTTGAACTGCCCTTCCAGGTGGTCGTCTTCGTCCGTGTACTTCGATACAGCCCAGAATTTGAATTTGCCAGTCGCAGCGGAAGAGAACGACACAAGGTAGAAGCTGTGGTCAGGCTGGAACGATTTGTCTATGATAGCCAATAGATGGGACGGTGAAGGGTCCAACCATGTCTTCATCTTGACCTGCGCAGATTGCGGTTCGTTGAGAAGGTCGGTCGCACGGATAAGAGTCCCTTGGTCCAACGACCAAACCTTCAAGGAGTGATCCACCGACACGGTGAACAGCAATGGTTTGGCGTCCTGTCGATTAGTCGTAGGATTGTACGCAACTGCGGAAACAACGGTGGTATGCGTGACACTACTGTGACCGTACTGAATGGTGCCTGCCCCAACCCAGGGCATCTTATTCTTCAGGAAACCGAAATAACCGCCGTCGCTGAACGTCTTCTCCGTGTAGTCCGCAATTGTAGGGTCGGAGCCTAGACCACCAGTGAGCAACGTCTTGGACAGCCGGGCATCGGCAGACTTACTCTGCGTGATGGATCTGTGGTTCCTGTCTAGTTTGAGGATATTGCCGTCCTGCAGCGGAACGATCAGAGACAGATTGCTGATCGGGAGTAGGAAGTGCGGTGAGTGCAGGGTGAACGTCGACGGACAGTATGTAGTGCAGTAGTCGCTTGATTGTGAGCCGCGTGTCAGGAACGAATTCCGCAGCAAGAACTCCGGCGTCAGATCAAGCGTGTATAACACCCCATCGCGTGTCAACACATATATCACCAACTCGTCGCGATTGGGCGCGTCCGCAAACCCCACGGTGCCAGGCTGTATCGGTTCGGGGAAGTAGAATCTAAACGTAGTTTCCAGCTCCGCATGCGACTCCGGTCTGGTAAAGTCCACCGCCGCCACGGAGAGCACATATGAGTCTTCCACCACCCTCCAGAGGATACTGCGCGGAAAACGGTTCGCAGGTCGGTAGTAGATCGATGCTGTGCTGGCGTGGTGGGCAATCCTGAACTTCTCCTCCGTGTCGGGATGTTCCTGGCGCCTGTTCTTCTTCCTGATATTCAAGCTCCTACTCGTCCGTCCTGCATGGTGCGGAAGGGGGACATCGATAATGGCGGTCGACCTCTTCTCGGCCCAGTCAAGATTGATGCGCGTTTGCTTAAAGAGGTGACATGCTGGTTGGTCGGTCATGGCTCTGCTGTGGAGATTGCGGGGGGCGTGTCACAGCCAGCGATTTGGTGAAAGATCCTGCTGGATTGCACGGATAGTGGGAGTGGTGAGAGCAGTGGCAGCTGGTAATGGTGTTGTGGATGGCTGGGTTGCAGGTGTAAAGAGGCACCTGGGTTGGGAGACGTGAAGATGGTTGGCCTCAAGAAATCACGGGATTGTAGGATGCAACCACCTTAGCGCCATTAATCATTGGAAGCATTCGCAACCACCCCAGAATATTACTCAAAGAAATGATGACTCCATTCGAATGGAAAAAGAGCGATATATACTGCCCAAATGTATGCCCCTCGTGAATACATTCATACACACGACCAGTCTTGCATTACATGCACCCTTAAATGCCCAACCCATCCCAAACATTACGCCATGACCCACATGATACACCGAAAATACACGTCTATAAAACCAAATCCATCGAATATGAGTGACAGGCAGCATCCTCGATGCTTCCGCCGCACTCATATGGGACGTCGGAACCGTATCGCGATGCACAGCGAAGCCGTATGGTTGCGGCTGCGAGTACGCGACCATCTAGCGCCCACGACACCGAATGGCCGATTACTTTGTGCTCATATACTTCAACTCACTCTCCTGCTCTGTCCCCGCGGGGTGGTCTCTGCGACTGAAGAGGCCGCTTAACGGTCGCTCTTTGGAGGCGGCATCCTTCGAGCTATGCTCACCGCCGAACCTCGAGAAAAGCCCAAGCTTCTTAGGCCGTGGTCCATCGTCAAGCTTCACATCCTCGAATTCGTCGGTCGGCTCCTCGACGTCCTTTACCGTAGGGGGCATCCGAGGCGACCGTTGGTCAAGGCTCATTCGCGAAGGCGGCGATCGGGAGTCCAAGCTCATTCTGGCGGGAACATCCAAACTCATCCGCGACGGGCGCACATCCATGCTCGCACGACCCGTCACCCCAGTCGCCGGGCGAAGGTCGAGGCTATTCCTTCCTGGCACAGAATCGCTGATCGGTGACCGGGCTGAGATATCCTACATGTACAGAGCCGTCAGTGCAAGTCCCACCATGTCGGAGACGCTCTTTCACTGACAAATGACCTCCGGTACGAATCAAACGACTCTCGGGAGATGGCGAACGGCTCGTCCGAAGGGCTCAGAGGTGGTCTGTTTTTGATCGACGTCGAGGAGTTGTCTCGCTTCAGGAACGAAAAGCTCTTTTTCTCGGTCGGGGATGGCTGAAGCAACACTAGACGTCAGAAACCCGACGAGACCGACCGCGCTTGGAACTGGATCGTACTCACTGGGAGGTAAACCCCGCCATTGACCACTACACATAGGATCCATCAGTCAAGCTTGTTCGCCGAACATGATGGACGGAGAGTGGGAACGAGCTACGCACCACTCATCTTGTATGTATTTTTTTCGTCGTCGTCGTCGGTCTTTACAATGCTGACGGCACTGGTCGATTTGATGGATTTGATCGACGTATCGTCCGCCCCGCCCTCTCCTAGCTGCTCGAACAGCGGTGACGGGGTCGAGGCGGTGCGGGGTGCGAGCGGCGGCGGAGCGTGCTTGCGAAACGGGTTCCGGATCACGGGCATGATTATAGCTTGCTTCTGTTTTTTTCGTTTTACTTGCCGAAGGACAAAGATGATAATAACCCGGAAAGAGTCGGTTGGACAGAAGGACAAAGGCGAAAGAGCGAATCCGAAGAGCTCTGGACAGCAGACGGCGGTGCAGCAAATGGAGGGAGGAATCTTGGTAGGCTGAGGAAGCAAGCAGGTGGACCTTGCCTGGCGGCTGCCACTCTACTTTTGTATTTACAGCCCATCCATCGTTATTGCATGGATGAGATGCGCCTCCGCCCGTTCCCAGCCATAACTCCGCTCCACTATGCCTCCTCGGATCTGAATGATCCGGCCACCATCAATGAACTGCCACGCCAGGTCTGGACTCCAAGCTTTCAGCAGTCACCGAATCGCCGCCGTCGTCGTCTAACCGCATAGATATCTATCTGGTGTGCGTCGACTCGGCCAACATTAACCAGGACGGTCAGCCCATCCCATCCCTCATAACGAATTTTCGCCAGAACCCAGGACCGCGGGGCGAGAGATAAATAGAGTATATAGGGAAGGTATCTTTAGCGATGGTCTATGGACCTATCTACTCGTGTACATCTCTATCTCTGCCATACTATTCTTCTGGGCATCCCCCTGTAGACGTATTTATTACATACATACGTCGAATCGAACAGCAAAGTAAGGCAGGACAATCTCACTCAGCACAGCATTGACATGACGATTCCCCAAGCCCGAGATCATCCTCCTCGGATCGTGCTCCCCTGTTCCACACTAACTCACACACACATGGCGGTCGGGATAATCGGAACCCCCGAATACCCGAATCCCCCAGGCTTTTTTCCCAGTCTGTCCCATTTGAAACGCGCCGAGATACCCGCCCGGCAGGCCAGACTCCAGAGTCCGGGACTCCGGAGCGAGTGACAAACGCAGTAACCGCACCAAGCCTTCCGGCAAGGTTAAATTAAAGAAACCTAGAAACTAACTATGTAGGAACTAAACATGTTCCCGTCATCCGACGAGAGCTTGGTCTACACTCGGAAGCATTCTCGGATCGTAGTCTCGGCCGGAAGACTGGACGGCCCGTTTCTGGCTGTGAATCCGAAATAACTGCCGGTAGATCCTTCTCTCCGGATTCAACAGACCGGAAGAAACGGGGAATTACGGGCCGCTCGCAGGTAGCTGCTCGAGTAGGATATCTATGGTATGCAAATATAGGTGGATAGTTCATCTTTTAAATGTTACACGTGGAAAATCATACTGAATTCGGATGGGATGTGTCCAATGGATGAACGCTATCTCACGATCCAGTTAGGCACTGCTGCCTTCTTGTATATCCTCGCAGTGATTAGAGCAGTGCGCTTGACAGTGCGATCACGTGGGTGCAAGCGGAAACTGGTACCCCAGATTGAGGCTGTACACGCCGTCCATCGGACGATATCTCTTGGCAGAGCCATCTATTCAGCCCAGCATGCTCCTCTTCCTCCCGCGCATCCTCACATCCTGCAGCCTCCTCAGCACCGGCCTGGCCCCCTTGTAGCTCTTCTCGTACGCTTCTAGCACATCTCCAAATAGGCCCTCCGCCTTGGGGTGGGTGCTTAGGAACGCCCTCTCCAGGACATACAGGTCGACAGCCTTGTCCTCCTCAGTGGTCGACATGCTGCCGAGGCCCAGATCGATGAGCACGATCTCGCCTCCGTCCGCGACCTCCTCTTCGGGCTCGGAGACGGAGGCGAGCAATCCCGTCCTCCTCCGCATGCGCACCATGACGTTGCTCGTCGTCAGATCCCCGTGGACGATGTCGGCCGCATGCAGCTTCCCCACGACCTTGCCAATCTCGACCATGATGCGGTCGACCTTCTGCTCGCCGCCCGGCGCCCCCAGCATCTCGTCGAGCACGCTCCGCACACTCACGCCGGAAATCCACTCCATGAATATCTCCCCGCGCGCTTCGTCGACGAAGTAGACGGCCGGTACGGGGATGCCGAGGGCGCGCGCGCGGATCAGCAGGCGCGACTCGGAGAGACATCGGTGCTTGGTGAGACGCGCGTCGAGGGTGGGGTGGCGGTAGGGCTTTGCGGGGCGGTATTTAAGGAGCGCAGGGAGAGTGGGCAAGAGGTAGGTCGTTTTGTACACCAGCGCTTCGGCGCCTTGGGATATTAAGGTTTTCTCGGTTGATGACATCGTGGGTGTGATGGTTGCCGGAGCGAGGGCGAGACGAGGGGAGGGAGGGAGGTGTGGTGAATGGAGAGCCAACGGCGTGAATGAGTTTTGGCGGGATGTTGAGCCGCAGGGAAATAAGGATTGATGTCATCGTTATCCCAATTCGTCCTGACTAACTAGAATTATGTACTTCCCCCACCCAAACCGCGGCATGCCCTGACAACGCACACGACCAACGACCAACTGACCGAGCGGACCGGACAGGCGATCACCGACACGATGCGTCTCCATCACCCTCAAGAAAAGGGGTCTCCCTCCTCCCAACCTCATCGACACCACCCTCACCCACAATAGTACACAGCGATGTCCCTTCTCCCACCCACCGTCCTCGCCACGCTCTCGTCACAAGCCCGCAGCGGCACTTGCGCCTTCTGCGAGATCTCATCGACGTACCCGCCCTTCCCACCCAGCGCCCCAGCGCCGCCATCCCCTCCGGCGCCTCCGCAGCAACAGCAATCCCACATTGTCCTCTCAACGCCGGACGTGATCGCCTTCCTCGACATCTTGCCGCTGACGCGTGCCCACGTTCTCGTCTGTCCCCGTGCGCACCATGAGAAGCTCTCGGACCTCTCGCCAGCAGAGAATGCGGTCGTCGGCGCGTGGCTGCCTGTGGTTGCCAGGGCGGCGTGCAGGGTCTCGGGCTACACGGATTTCAACCTCGTTCAGAACAATGGTAATGTGTTCTGTTCACGTTCGAAGCTTGCGAAATCGGTGCTGATGATGGGCGGGGAGTAACTAGGTGTCAACGCGGCCCAAGTCGTCCCGCACGTCCACTACCACATCATCCCACGGCCGGATGAGCGGCAGCGCGAGAAGCTGGAGCGCGACACGCCCAGGGCGAAGAAGCAGTGGTGGAAGAGTCCTTTTGGCTCGGGGTGGAGGACGGACCTCGACGACGACGAGGGCGAGGCAATGGCTAAGCTCATGCGCGAGGAGATCATCAAGGAGGTGGGGGAGATGCGGGATAAGGACTCAAAGGTGCTCGCGCTGCTGTAATGGTTGACTGTAATGCTCTGTGGATATAATTATTGCGTGATGGATATAGAAGTATGAGACGTATGATGATACTAGTTACATATGTATTTTACATAGGAAATTCGACACAAAAAAAAAACCCCCACTCACTCGCCCATTCCCGCCTCCATTGTTATGCAGCCCATTCCCCCTATCCTTATCCAGTCCCCCGACCCACCCACCCCTGAAGTCAAAGAAAGCAAAGGAAATCCATTGGTAGTGAATAGAAATCCGTCCGGTCAGTTTGGCGGTCCCCCAGTCAGCCCACTCGACTTTTTCCCTCTTCCGCTCGGTGGTATGCAAAACCTAGTACAAGAAACGCCGCGTGTAACATGTGGCCTGATGATGACAATAGGAATGGTTAAGAAACAGAAAGGCGTGGAAGTATGTATGTGAAAGGGTGGAAGGATGTGGTAAACATACGGAAACTACAACACTCACTCGTCGTTCAGCGTGGGGATAATACAGGTTGCAGAGTCTGTCAGTGGCGCAGGCAGTCACATAAGACGCGATGATGCGGAGACAGTACGAAGGGACAACAGATAAAAGAAAGGAGGATGAGTGAAGAAGTATAATGTACGCTCGGGAAAGGAATAAGACAGTGCATAGACGTAGGAGGAAGAAGCCGCCATCCCCGAATCGACAACAGTCCGTCCCCAACCCATCATATAAGAAACTCCCCTCCTCCTCCCCATATCCCTGGCCCTGATAGTAGAAACACAAACAGAACAGCGCCAATCCCGCCGAAAGATTTCCAGCAAACTTTGGTTACTCCTCCCTGACTCCACCCTGAAAACAGGGTAGTAAAAAACAGGGGAATCATAAAGATAAACGACGGCGAATAACGAACAGAAGAGAAGAAAAGGGAATACAGAAGTCAAACCAAAAAATCAAGCCCTTGAGAAACCCGGAAGCAGATATACACGTGCAAAAGAAAGAAACCATTGAGCCAAGCAGAACTGCAAGAAAAAAAACACTGAAAGGGGAACACCGTAAGTACTAAAAAGAACTATGAAAACACAAGTGATCGCAAAACACTCCCCAGTACCATCCTCAACGACAAACTCTCGCCGAAATTTGTAACTAGCAAGCAGCGCGTTGTTTTCCTCGCTGATGTTAGCCTGGTATCTTGTCGTTGCGCCCAAAACATCCGTAAAAAAACAGAATTTTATCGTATCATCATTACCACCCAATGACCACACGCAAAACACAACTCAGAATGCTCCAAGTCTAATTTCCCAGGAATATACACAAATGGTTGTCGATCGAAACCAGCCAAGAAGTAGATCTCTTCTAAGAACGGTAGATGCTTGAAAGGTATCCGGGGAAACGCGGGGTACAGTTGAATGATTAGCACGAGGCGTCGTCCTCTTGGTAGAGGTCTCTGCCACCGAGCTCGGTGTCGACTCCGTGTGCTTTGGCGTGCTTCTTAGCCCACTCACGAGCGTGCAGAGACGCTGGATATATCGTCAGTATGTCCAGACGTGACCTGTGATGGCGAGAGAGTAATACCTTTCATGAACTTCTTGCTGGCGTATTTCTTGAAGAACGCTTGGTGCTTGACCGGCCTGATCAGGTAGTCGATCATCAGGCGGAAGACAGGAAGAACTTGCTCCTCCGTGTAATCAGAGTAATGGATGAGGTTCTCGTCCTAAGAAACCAATGCTGTTAGCCCGGATCAAGCAAAATAGGCGAAAGAATAACTCACCCAGGGTCCACGGTCCAACATCATCCTAGCCATGTACATAGCGGCGGCGCCGACGTGACTTGGCAGGTACTCCAAGAACCTGTGGTCCAGAAGACTGATCTCCATCATGTACTTAGCAAAAGTTCTTGTCTGGAAGTCGTACTGATCCGCCTTCGAAATTCTCCTCAAGAAGTTCATCGGATTGGGGTACGACAGGTTGTAGTCCAGAGTCGCAAGGATGAACCTCTCGGCACGAAGAATCTCTTCCTCAGTGAAGCCATCATCGGCGACGTGGCGGAAGTACTGGACGTGAGGCGAGAAAACTTCCTCGTACTTGGCAGCGATGAACATTGCAGTCACACCGACCAACTCGAGCTTGTCCAACATGACGATCTTGTTTGTCAAAAACCGGTCGACAATGTTGACGGTCAAGAAGAGGGTCTCGGGGAGGAGACGGAAGCGAGTGTGAACCTCGACGAGCCAATCCACAAGTATACCGCGCATCTGCCACTTGAGATCGATCTGGTCATCCATGTAGGAGGGGTTGGGCTGGGTTTCGGGTTCCAGCTTCTTTAGATACTCGAAGATCTCACTGACATACTCGGAGACCATCAAAGGATCCTCGGCATCCTCGGCGTCAAGATCCTCCCATCCTTCAACTTCCGCGGCAGTCTTGGCGATGCGCAATCGCTTAGCAGCTGGCTGACGGATCACCTCCTCGATGATCTCATTCTTAGCCTTAGCAGCCTTGACCGCCACTCCCGAATCGCGATTCTCAGTATCCTCCTCCTCCTCCTTAGCTTTCGAGGGAGCGGGCCTCTTCCTCGACCTAACAGGCGCAACATCCTTCTTCTTGGCGTCTTCCGCTACCACAGCCTTGCTGGGGGCGGCACGAGTGGCACGCGTCGCTTTCGTGGCTCCATTGGCGGACGCCTTGGCAGCGACAGTGGCCTTGGCAGTGACAGTGGCCTTGGCAGTGACAGTGGCCTTTGCAACCTTGGTAACCTTCTTGACAGCCTTCTTATCTCCGGCACCGTTGGATTCAATCTTGTGGACATTGCTAACGTCACCAAGCGCGGCACGTTTGCGGTTTGCAGGAGCGCCAGCGGCGGTTGCGTTGGTAGTCTTCGTAGCAAGAGCGGCAGAGGTCTTCTTAGTGATGACGACAGAGGGGTTCTGACCAGTAGTAAGAGACGCGGCCTTTGCTCGGGTGATGCGTGTATGTGTAGCTACAGTATTCTCGTCGCCGTTCTCGTTATTCGCACCCCGCGTGCGTCCAGCACGGCGCTGATGAGAAAAGTCAGCCATATGCGCAGCGAAAATATTGAGCCGTAAGGAATTTGTCGACATGGCCATATTGGGGACAGAATTAAGTGAAGACTTACAGCTTGCATTTTTGCGGTGGTGGTTGTCGTTACCTTCTGGTTGTGTTGTGTTGAGATTGAGAGGACTCGTGTTACGACGGGAAGAGAATCGGGTCGCAAACAAAAAAAACCCGGACTCGATGCAATGATCGAATCGAGTCAAAGATTTCAAATTTGGATTTCGAAACTAATGAAAGTCAGCAACCTGAATTGCGTGTACGAATTTGCTGGTGTTTTGTTTGTCGACATCACATACCTGAAACCCAAAATTCAATGGCTGTTGGTGGTCGAGGTCCAAGGCTTTGCGATTGATTCAAAGCACTTCGGGGAACTCTTGACACGGGCGTGTTATTGAGGTAGTCCTATGGGATATTATATATTTTTTTTTTGGCTGTGAGAGCGAAGAGGACCGTCAATTATCAGTGCGACGAGACGCGACGGAAAGGAGTAGTACTATCAAACGGAGAAACAACGCGAGATTGGTACCGTCTGGTGAAGGGTAGAAGAGGAGATAGGATCTGGCAATGGGGAGAAAGGGGGGAGGAGGGAGAGGAGTTGTGGTTGAAGTGGGGAGGCAGAGAAGGAAAGAGGGAGGTTGTGGTTGGGGTAGGAGGGTTGGAGCAGTAGACTTGGAGGTGGTTGTTGTTGTTATTGTTGGGGTGTGTTTTGATCGGGAGTGATAATTTGGTGTGTGGTATGGGGTTGTGCCAGGGACTCACGTCTTGCCGGGTATATACCGCTGAAGGAAGGAGTGAGGAGGTTTTGGGAGTGGGGAGGATAAGGGCAGGAGTCTCGTCCACCCGGCTCAAGTTAGGGCTGAGCGAGCAACTCGAACGAAACGGGCGGACAGGCAAGCGGGCAGAAGGAGTCGACACAGGCAAGAGGGTGCAGCTACATACAAGGCAAGAACGGCGTCTAGCAGCCCCGTTCTTTCGACCTGTCAGCACGACCGAGCAGCAGCAACGCGTCGCGAACGAAATCCGCTGGCTGGCTTTCAAGAAGAACGGACGGCACGACGCACGAGCGAGCGAGACGGCGGAAGCGAAAGTGGTGGTGATGGTTGACGGCGATGCTGCTGGATCCGGAGAAGAGAAGGGGAAAGCTGCGCGATGCGAGCGAGCAAGAGCACGGCAGCGACGCAGTGGTTGACGGAGCGGAGCAGTGCAGGAGAGAAGAGCAAGAAGAAGTCTTCGCGATCTCGACAGGTTTTTGATGGTGACAAGCGGCCAAAGTAGCGTAGGGTACACACATACATACAATGTATTTGCCTGCAAAAGCGGTGCGGCGGCGGGGCAAGCGGCTTCTGGACTTTTCCGCGCTAACCATGTCCGCCTACCAGACCTGTGGAAAGGACGGCGGCAGCAGCACGAACCGTCGTCTTTTGCTCTCCGTCCATAGTGCGCATACCCGCCGAGCAAACACATATATGTACAAAGTATCTATCCTCTCGGGATCTGGAGTACCTATTATATACTTACACTGAGATGTAGGATAACCACATACTTACTCTGAAGACCGCCTAGAGCGCGAGTGGTTCGTGTTCGTCAGATGACCAGCAGTAAGTTACTAGGTGGTGCTCGCGTTTCGTTGTCTCCCCGCCGTTTCCGGGGCAACGCTCTTGTTTCCGTCCCCTTGCCCCAGGCAGCCATGCAGCCAAGATGACGGCAGAGCCATAGATAGAGTACATACAAACATATCTATGTATGTATGATAGATATATCTATAGAGTAGTAGTTACTGCAACCCCTAAACGGCTAAACATACATGGGGGAGTCAGAGGAAGGCCGCCAGCACGAACGCGATTGGTTCACCCGCAGCCGACCCCAGCTGTTCACTTTAGGCTTTTCCCCCCTTCGTCATCAGGAATGCTGCTCTTGATGTGGATGCCGAGCTCCACCACGCTATTGCCTAATTCGGTAGAGTGATTCCCATATTCGCTTTTTCCCCTGTGTGCGGCGACCACCCAGCCGTGCGATCCGTAGCAGTCGAGTCCCTGCAAGCTAAGAAAAGGCCTGCAAAGGCTGGGCATCTACCCGATGAGGGAACGATTTCATGCTTTAGCTGCTATCTGGTATCCCCACCAATTGTATCCGCCCCACCGACGACGCCGCTAGATATATATGCGATGCACACAAACATTATATGTAGGCACGTGCGTACATACTATAAACACAAGGCACATACATACCTGCTACGTAGTTCCTTGCAACAAACAATCCAGAGCTGTGTAGAGCACAGTCTTGCGTACCTATCAGAGCAAGCAGCCACGGCAATCAGGCTGGGCCTTCGCCACAACAATACGCACGATATCACCCCTGCATTCCCACATCGAGCTGGAGCAAACGGCACCTCGTCACCAACCATGACGCCAGCGTGAAATTTGACTCCAAGAGTGCTTCGAAAGCCGGGGGCCGCAAGCTCGAGATTCGGCATAACAGTGGTGGTGGTTATCTCATTACATGGTGTAATCGAGCGTTGCTTTTGCACGTACATCCGGTGCTTCTCGCCGATTGCGAAGCTTTGATACCAGATAAGTGGCCCCAGGTTGAGAACTTGTCATTTTATGACAAAAAAAACATAAGTACACTAAACGATAGCTATTGTTGCGGAGTGTGCACAGGCGCAATCGGCACAACGGGTTGCTGTGATGGCGGCGGGTTGGCGAACTCGGGATCGGTGAATTGTCTCGTCGGTGCGGCTGGCGGAGGCACGACGGCGGCTCCGGCACCGCCATAGATCGGAGACGTGTGGCATTTGTCGGCAATGGCGGCACTCTCGTGATGGGCACTCGGCTTCTCGTGGTTGCGCTTGCGTCGCCTGAGGAAAAAGATCAAGCCACCGATCAGGGCGAGCCCGATGACACCTCCAACAACTCCGCCGGCAATCTGTGAGTCCTTGCTTCCGCCGGCGGAGGACGAAGGTGAAACATCCGACGCCTGGAGGCCTGCCAGACTGCTAGCTGTTACTGTGCTGAGCGTGACGAGTGAGAGTGTCAATGCTGATGTTGGTGTACTGCTAGGAATGTCGGTAATATTTGCGACCTGTTCTTCTTCGCAGATAGTATTGCCGTCCGCCCCCATTTTCAGCCTTCCGTCTTCGAGACAAACGGGAAGACAGGCAGTTCCGCCCTGGCTGTCGCAAACCCACTCCCCGCCAACCTTGTAGATCTTCATACGGAGACCACCAACTCCAGCTCCAGCTCCAAGATTGTCACCCTGTGAAACAACACCAGGCACGATAACCAAACCGCAAAGCACGGCTGAGACCGTAGAAAACCGCATGGCTTCGAGATATCTGTTCGCCCGAGTCGGGAAAGTTTGATTTTGCGGGTATCTTCTCCCTCTTCTTTTTTCTTTTTGCTCTGCTCGGCCCACGGGCGCGACGATGGGGAGGGGATGGGCGGATCGAGTCGGCTGGACGAAGTCGAGAGGTTATCGGGCTATCGAACGGAGTCTGGAGGGTCACGGTGTTGAAGAGAGCGTTGGGGGAAGGGTTGGATCTTTCGAGTGGATGGATGGAGTAGGGCGGGGCAGATGGGTTGGGGGCAGGTGGGGGGCAGGTGGAGGGCAGGAGGTGAGGAGAAGCAGGGCTGCAGTCTTCGTCTCGCCAGTTTTACACGGGCTGGCTGAAATGTGGCCCGTGGGGGGAGGGGAGCTGAGGTCTGCAGAATTGCTGGAACTTCGGTTCTTCTCGCCCCCTCGAGACGGATGGATCTGGTGCTTTTGCGAGAAAAGCAATATGGATCCCCCGTGGTTGTCGTCGTCGGTCTCCGGTTAGACTGGCTGCCGCATCGCCTGCGACAAATCGAACGGACAACAATGGCCGTGAACGGGGGAGCGGGTGAGCAAGAATCTCCATCGTATGATGACATTTATGTAGTCTAGCAGAACAGTCGTAGCGGTGCTATGTATGTTTGGATCGATGCAGATGGGTAGACGAAACCCACCGGGCATATGTAGTAGAGCAGTCACCCCGCACTCCCATCGCGCCACCTAACAGTATACCACGGTGCAGACTAAAATAAATACGAATTCCATCGGAGGGAACTCGCCATAGTCATGAGTCATGTAACCAGCCTACCCAATACAATTTAATGAAATCTTTCTCTCCGCGCACCAAGTCCCAACAACGACTCCGTTCTTCCTCCCTAACTCAAGGAGGACCACCGTCTTGATTAAACTTGCATAGTTCTGAAGTCTCCAACCGAGCGAGCGTCGCCGAGAGAGGTTCGACGGGCAGTCCGAATTGAGCTTTCCGAAAGCATAGTAGTGTTCTCGGTTTCATCTTTGCTTCCAAGCGGTCCAACCAGACGCGGTAAAAGCTGACGAAGGGTTCCTTCTCTTCACCGATGAGCTGCTGCTTGTAGAGAACGCACGGATGGTTGCGAAGGGTCCCGCGGGCGTCCGGCCACTGGCGGTTGTCATCCGCTACCAACCGGTAGCAGTACTGGCACTGCTCTATGTCGCCGAAGAACCACTTGATTCTGGTCTTGGATGCGCTGGTCTTGGCGAAGCAGTCGAGGCAGAGACGCCTCTCAGGCTTCGTCTTCGCGCTCGCCTGGTTGCGCGAGAAGTGGTAGAACTGGAGAAAGCGAAAGCACTTGGAGCATGCCCTGCTGTAGCGGTCGGGGTCGGATTGCTCCTGCCGCATGCGCAGCTCCCAGGTTTCGGCCTTGTTGAGTTCGACCCGGCCGATCAGCTTGTGGAAATACCGGTCGGTCACGGATAGTGACAGTCGGGACGATTTCGATAGGCGGCGGACGATGTTTTGGTGGAGTTCCGGGGGAAGATCCCATAATTTGGCCATGGCGGGAAAGCTTAGGCGGAGCAAGTAGACTTGATGGTGGATGCTGAAATCGGCACTCTCAGTCAGAAAGGATTCGAGCTTGGTCCACGAGTTCCCTGGATGTGGGAAAGGAGCTCACTTTACACTGCTGATGACTTCTCGGAACAGGCAGGACAACTGCCCAGACGGTGACCGGCCACCTTCATGTTACATCATTCCTGCAGCCGACAGAGGTGCCTCCGTTGGAGTTTTGGTACATACTTTTTGTAGGCGGCCGGTGTACTTTACAGCGTACACCACAGCAAAAGTCCCTATATTTATAACTATTCAAGCGAACACCAGTCTTCTGTTAGATAATCCGGTAGCTGCAGTTGTATGTATGTAGATACGGCTCCTTTTCTTTTGATGCACGTGAGTAATGACAAATTGAAATTTAAAAAAATTTCTGACGCAATATCAAACGTCTGATATTCGTTGGGAGATAATTATGTCATGTGCGGATTGTTGAACACTCAAGGGACGCTCACCCGCGGAAGAGTGGCAATGTTTCATGGACAAGGGTTGGGGTTCTGTGGACCTCAACCCTGTGGGATGCGTATCTAGAAAGGTTGCCATATCTATCTGAGGTCCTGCTCTCCGGGTTGTGGCCTGTTATACCGGATATAGGTACCGTCCATCGAAAATAAAACGGCGACCTCAGGATTCCACGCTCCCGGGGGTTTTGCAAGCGACGAGACGCGATGCCTGGCTGATTGATCGTGCATGGCCGCAATTCCTCGCGCGGCAGTGTTTGGGACACCCCGCTTAGCCCGCCAGCGTGCTCGGCCATACCTTGTGGAAGATTGATCGATCTGTTCTTCGGGATTATATGTGTACGTATGCAGTTGTAACTACCAAGGGCGGTCATAGTCTAGATAGGCTACCAAGGTGCGGGTATGATTAAACAAAAAAAAACTATTGAGGGTGGTGATGGTGTCTGCTTGGCCGCTTGAGACGCCTCTGAGGCATCATCAGGATACGTACTTTGTGGTGCTGTGCAGTAATTAGCGGAGACACGGATTAAGAGGTAGATGTGTATGTAATGTTTGTGCATTCGTAGATATGATGTCCTTGTCTGTAGGTACGTAGGCTGCAGCAGGGCGCTTCATCTGTTCCATCGTCGGCCGGGGGTGGGGGGGGGGGGGGGGGGGGGGGGGGTGGTGG
>Ga0307516_10002324_pt1 | contig 25571 bp, 38 predicted proteins | sample 19_EM_MG_FD_203310 | JGI IMG/M metagenome (GOLD analysis project Ga0307516, IMG submission 203310) | Populus trichocarpa ectomycorrhiza microbial communities from riparian zone in the Pacific Northwest, United States - 19_EM | ecosystem: Host-associated > Plants > Roots > Unclassified | place...
TTTCGCACCAATCCACCCCCCCCCCCCCCCCAAACATAGATATATTTGTAGACCTCCCTTCCGCTCGTCTCCATCAACATCGTCATCAACTTCAACTTCAACTTCAACTTCAACTTCAACTTCAACTTCAACTTCAACTTCAACTTCAGCTTCAACTTCAGCGTCAACTTCAACTTCAACATCCCACTCCACTCCTCCACCACCACCACCACCACCACCACCACCGTCCGTACGCAACCAACTCGAGCCATCTCCAGCCATCTCCCCCCTCTCATCCAACTCTGGACCATCATCACACTGTATGCTCCAATCCTGCCCGATGCCGCCCCATAACCCTCCTCTGACATCTCTCCCGTAGACACTCCCACCCACTATGGACTCAATGCCCTATACGTATGGCTTCGACCAGAGCTACGGCTCGGATCGACAAGTCTACTACGACCCGTCAGCGTACCCGCCGCATGCGCCGTTGTTCACCCAGCAAGAGCTCGGCGGCTTCGACCCAGCACAGTGCACGTTCGACCAGATGACCGGAGTGGAGGATATGGATGTGGGCCTGGCGTGGGAGCAGCAGGAGAAGTCGATGGGCTGGCCGTATGGCGACATGGCAGGGTACAACATGCCTATGGACTATCCTCACGTGCCCGATTTCTACGGGGGCTGTTTCCAGGACGGGGCCGCCGCCGGCAGCTGCCAGACCAGTCCGTTCCAGACCCAGTTCGGCCAGCAACAGCAGCCCGCTTCGCCCGTCACGCCGGCCGGCTCGCCGCTGCAGTGCGCCGCCAACTCGGCCCCGTCGGCGTTCCTGCTGGTGCCCGTCGAGAACAACGGCCAGTACCAGTACAGCGCGTACCAGGTGCCCATGGCCAGTGCGGACAGCTACCTCGGCCAGCTCGCGTTCCAGAGCGGATTCGAGTCCCAGCACGCATCGCCGTACACGGTTCCGTCTCTGACGGCATCGCCGGTGTCTCGGGAGGCCCCGGCAGCGGAGGACGACGACGAGGAAGAGGAAGATGAGGACGACGAGGACGAAGACGACGACGAGGATGACGACCGATCCGTGCTGCCCAACTACGGAAACACCGAGCTGCGGGGCATGGGTCTCTACGACGACACCCCCGACCTCATGTACTGCGCGACGCCCGTCAATTGCTCGCCGGTCACTCCGCACGACCAGCTGCGACCGGCATTCGGCCGCGGGCTCGTCCTCGAGCGCAGTTTCGGACTGCCGGCGAAGATGCTCGCGGACGACGAGGGCGATCTCCAAGTCGGCGACGAGGAATCCTGGCGACCCGAGCCCGTGTATTGAACTTTCGCTTCTTTTTTTTTCTTCTTATATATATATATATATGTGTGTGTGCACTGTTCACCTTCGCTTCTCCGGTATCTATTTTACAACTCTTCGACAACTACATACGGGATCGATTACGCTTTTTTTTCCCCTTTCTTTTTTATTTCCTGGTCACACTCATTCGGCATTTCTGTCTCTGGGCGGTGTTTTCTGGGGTATATTTTTTTTCTCTCTTTTTGCATATAAACTGTATCTCTAACTGTATCGGCATAACGGCGCGTGTGGGTTTGGGCGGGGTGGGGTGGGGTTTTTTTTTCTCTTTTTTTTTCCCTCTCTGGTTACGATTGTTTGTATTGTTTTTTTTTTGGGTTTTTTTTTGGGTTTTTGTCTGCGCGCGCGGGGATTCCTTTGATATTGTACAATTCCTCTCTTGGGGGGTATGATTGGTTTGGGGGGGTTTTGTTTTTTTTGGGTTCTGTTTTATTTTGCGACCCGTTTTCGAAGGAGGAGGAGAGGGAGTCAAAGCAGACACGGGCAATAGCATAGGCACAGGGGTTCAGGGGTTATGGTATGTATTCGCGCAGAGGGGGATTTTTTTTTTTTTTTTTATCTTTCTTTCTTTCCATATTTCACTTTTTTTTTTGACGAAAGGAGTCATCATCGTCCCAGTCTTAGAGGGGTTTCTTTTTCCGAGGTATCTCCGGTATGTAGGAAGAAGGGGGAAGTGTGGACGGACGGACGGATGTACGTCATGTATGGTTGAAATTCGCACCAACATTTCGACTAGGGATTTTTTTGATGTTTTGACCCAAAAAAAAAACACTTTCACTTCCCGTCATCCCACGCCGACCTCCCCGTCGCACCGAGCAGAGTTCGCAGCCCGGGAAGGCACAATATGTACCGTACTGTATCAGCCCCGTCTATGTATACATCCGGCGGCCGGGGCGTGTAGTTAAAGTACCTACGTATACATAAAAGTACAGTACATACACTCTACGTGTCGTGCATCAGCGTCTCCGCCGCCGTAAGCCGCCCTCCAGGTATAGTTATAGACAGAATATGTAAGTCCGGTCGAGCGAGTGTGGGTCTGGGGTCTAGCTCAGTCTGGCGTGGCGTTGCGTCGGCAACTGTGGAGTATGTATGTAGGGGGGGGGGGGAAACGTGGGAGTTTGGGAAATATGTCGGTCCACCCACCCCCCCTTCTCGCGACGGAAGGAAAGGACGAGGCTTATTCACGTGTCACTGTGAATGGGTGGGAGGCGAATAGGAATGTAGGGGTGATGCGGATTGCGATCACGATTACGATCTTTTTTTCTTTCTTTCTTTCTTTCTCGCAGGAAATGGTTTTTGGCGTCGGACATCGTGATTTTGCGTGGGGTTCACGGCTTGCCCCCTTCCCCTCTTCCCCCTCTTCCCCCTCCTCCCCAAGCCGGATGGGAGGATCGATGATTGCGGCTTCCATCGCCGGAGCGCTGCTATCTCGTCAACTCGCACTGTATGCGTTAGGTGGCGCCCGTGTCCGGCTGTCCCCCACCCCACCACCACCACCGCCGCCGCCACCACTAGCTTCGAATCGGGACAAGCGTCAGCTCGGGTATCACGCCGGGAAGGAACGAAACAAACAGAACCGAGCAAGCGAGACAGAGGTCGATCCGGGTTTGCTGACGTTATCGCTTTCCTCCCTTGCGAGTGGCCAAACAACAGCAACAACAGCAACAGGCAACAGCAACAGGCAACAGCAACAGCAACAGCAACAGCAACAAAATTGCTGTTCGCCCAACCGACGGGTGCCGGGTGCCGGTCTGCGATTCGAACCGCCTTCTTCTCCCCGCCCCCCTCCCCCCTCCCCCCTCCCGTGTCCTCCCACGCTCCTGCAAAATCTGATTCATGTGCAGGCCTATGGCTGTCCGTGGCGACATCGCTGCTCGCGGTCCGTGGATGGACTGGCTTGGCTTGGCTGGCTTGGCTGGCTGCACCCCCCCCCCACCAAGCACCAGGGCGCAGTCCACCTCCGTCGTCCGTCCGTCCGTCGTCCGCCGTCCGTCCTCAAATCGGCCGGCTCCGCGTTCGCTCGCAGCCACCCACGCCCCCAACTCAGTGCAGGCCCTGTCGAACGCCGAACGCCGCCCCCCATGAATGAAGAGCATGTACATACATACATATGTACATATCCGAAATCATGCTGCATGGTTGTTGTTGTTTTTTTCCTTTTTCTTCCTGCTTCTTCGCTTCTCCCCACCCACCAGACCCCTGCCCGTTCTTACCTTCTTTCTTTCTTTCTTTCTTCCTTCCTTCCTTCCTTCCTTCTTTCTGTTGCTTCCGTCGCGTCTCGTCTCGTCTCGCCGATAGAGACTACGGACATGTATGGATACCCCGCACACAGGACGAGCGAGCGAGCGAACGGAAGCGACGAGTGAGAGGAGGGTATCCGCATCGTGCGATGCCAGCGTGCTGCACGCGTACCAGTCTCCTCGCCCCCTGTGGATGACTGCGCGAGTTGTTTCCGCCCCCCCCCCCGTCGGAGCTCGTCGTCGCCGCCGTCGCCCGCGATGACGAGGACAATCGTGGGCTGGCTGAGTCTGCTGCCGGATGAGTGAGCTGTGCACAGCTGCAGCCAGAGCCACCTCACCAGCCAACCAGCATCTGCCCTCTCGACACAGGAATATATATATATCTATACATATGTATAAAAACAAAAACCACCTCACCAGCCACACTTGGGCATTGCTCCAACCAGCTTTCGGGCGCAAACAGACCCGAAAAGAAGGAATGAGGAATGGCAGCCTTCCACCACAACCACCCACAACGTCGTGCGGAGCGTTGCAGCGTGACTGGTGGCCGCATAATAGCAATATATGTATGTCTGCATGCCTTCGTCCGGGGGGGGGGGGGCGGAGTGTGCGTCATGCTCCCTCCGCTCCGCTCAGCTCAGCTCACTCGTCGAACGGAACGGAATGGAATGCGAATGCGCCGTATCCGTACTCGTCGTCCCCCCCGCATCGGATACGTCCGGCGCACCGGACGTTCGTAGAGCACAGTGCCTGCTGGCTGTGCCTGGAGACGTGTCGACGGATGCACATACTATCGAGATCCTCTCCCCGCACAGTGTCTCACTCGCCTGTGGGCGTGATGGCGCGTGATGCGCGTATACATGCCCCCCCTGGGCTCTGGCTGCCCGACGCCACGTGAACCGGACGTTATCTTTTATTCATTTCGGAAAGCCATAAAACGCTTCTGGGCGTTGTGGTCAATGACAGCGAGAATTAGCTCACGTCAGGTCTATAACACTCCAGAGGCATGTTGAACAGGACTTTCGCCAGCAAACTCCCCCAGCTTGTTTTGTCGGGTCAGCGGGGCCAACTGAGCTGTAACCAGGTTTAGGCAAAGTTTCTGCCACCCGACCAAAAAGATGTTTGAGGGTTTAACGGACCTCTCGTCGGGTAAGGCAGGTTTTCCACGCCTGGGACTTTTGACGACTTCAATTGTCGGAGTTGTGTTTCGGAATCCAGAGAGCTGTCGATCGTGGGCATCCAGACCCGAGCTCAGCTCCCGTCCAAACTCCCCACAGTAGTGCCTTTCCAAGCCAAGGGAGTTTAGCTCGTTCTCATTCTTGCAGAGTGAGTTTTTGCGACTTCGCAGGCCCACGTGAACCGGGACATCCGTAGGCGGGTCACGTGCGCCGCGCCATCGCCTTGGCAGTCCGCTATCTACATACCTATGTATAGGTAGAACGGTGCCGCTGTGGCGAGGGAAAGAAAGAAGACGGTGCCCCACTGCTAACGAACTATCACACATACATGTTCCAGCAACGCTGGGGGGTGGGCACTTGCTCGAGCACGGTCCCCGCTTGTGAGTTGTCGGCGAAACAGCCCACGGACCCCACCGGACCCCCCCCCTTCCCCCGTCCTCCCTCCTCCGCCGGGCAGCGTTCTCCCGCCTGCACGCACCTAGAGCGGACGGAAATGATACATAACCACGCGTACGATACGATGTGCCGTTGTCGCTCGGCTCGGGGCGGGCGCCGCGGCCCCCGTCCGTGGCCTGCCTTGCCTGCCTGCCTGCCTGTCGGCAATTTGCCGTGCCGGAGCACGACGCGCTGCGGCGTGGTGTCTGCGCTGCTGCGCACATGCGGTGCATGCAAGCCGCGGCGGCGGCGCGAGTGATATACGTGCAAGGCCTGTCCGACGACTAGATATATAGATATCTATGCGCGCAGCTCGGCCCCCCCCTGCGTGGCTGGGCGCTGGAGAATTCGGTGGAGAGCATGCTCCGCCGCTACATATGTACATACGTATTCTACGTCTCGAGACTGCGTCCGCTACCGTCCGGCCGGGCCTCCGCCCCAGACACTTGCCGGCCGTGGATCTGGATTACATACATATCGGCAGTGGTGTCTCGTCAGTCCACACTCCGTCACACATCGCTACGAAAGTTCCGGCGACAAGCAACTCCATTTTCATTTTTGAGCACGGCACCGGGCACACAAACCGGAACTACAGGCAGGCGGGAAACGGAAAAACAGACACACCCACCACGCCGTCCCATACCCCCCCCAAAAAAAAAAAGAAAAAGAAAAAAGAAAAGTAACCCATGCATCGTCGCTCCCCGCACGGCTCCATCTAGCTGAACTTGCATCTGAACAGGTACCTGATCTTGACCTGCGACACGTCGTAGACGATATACTCGTTGTACTGCAGCCAGGCGCCCGGTGGGTTGAAATCCGCGCAGATGGACGACTCTTTGCCCGTGACCTTCGGCATGCTGACGCCCTTGAGCTGCGGGTGGATGGCGCTGGCATCCTCCCACGCCCTCGGCGCCGTAATGCCGACGCCCTTGGTGCTGATGTGCCCGCCGTTCCTGCAGTGCTCGGCGGCCATGTAGTCCGAGTCCGTGAGCTCGAACATCGGATTGCCGAGCTGGGCTTCGCAGAGCATGAGGAGACCGGTGTTTTCGGACGCCGTCGCACAGCAGTAGTTGGCCGACTTGGAGACGATGTCGGCGAGGTAGATGCCCTTGTCGAACATGTAGCCGTTGACGGGAGCTTCCGGCGGCGCGATGCGGAGTCCCTGCGAGAGGATACCACCAAAGTTGGTGGTCCTGCTACCGTGCCAGAGCAGCTTGCGGTTGTCGGCCGGGTACCGGTGCCAGCCGGCGCTGACCCAGCGATCCTCCTCGACGGAACGGGTGATACGGAAGATCTCCTCGACGGCGAGCTTGATGCCGTGGGTCTTGCCGTGGGTCTTCTTGACGTAGGCTTCCAGGTTCTTGAATTCGGTCGAGTTCTTGTCGAGCGCCTCGGATTCGTCGAGGCCGAGGGAGAGGTACTGCGTGTCGGCCGGGTGGACGCTGTTGGCGTTGCTGTTTGCGTCTTTGATGATCTCGGAAGAGATCTTCATGTCGACCAAGTTCTCGACCAGCTCGGTCTCTTTCTTGAGGATCTCCGAACTCTGGATGCGGGGCGGTGCGCTGCGGCCAAAGTCGTGGGGAATCACGGTGTAGTATCTCGAGGACAACTGGTTGAGAATTTCGCGGTTGTTCGAGCCGTATTGCCGGTAATTGGCCACTGCCTCGGTCGGATTATCGATCACATCTCCGATCATCTTGAGAACCTCGTAACCCTGGGAAACAGTTAGTGTTTGCCATCACTCCTCGCGTCAGTCAAGAGGTTGGCTACCTGCATGATGGTGGTCTTGGACAGCTTGCCGAGAGGAAGCTTCTTGCTGTCATAAGACAACGACGCCATCGACTGCTGCATGAACCTCTGGTTGAAGATGAGGTTCATAAGATTCTGGAGCGGCTTCGAGAGTTTACTCTCTGCCGTCGGATGCAGGGGACCCTCATCCAACGGCTTGGTGGTATCCTCGTCATCGTAGTTTCTCTCCTACGCGCGCAAGTCAGCGCGTGAACGGGGCTGCTGGGACTCGGGCGAACCTACGAGGTAAGCATAGTACTTTCCGCCGCCGCGAGCATTCTCCCTTTCGCCCCAGTATTTCCCAGACTTGGTCTTCATCTGCCTGTCGAAGGCGGACTTTGCTAGCTCCAAGGAGGAACCATTGCACTTGAATTGGCCCTGGCCCCTCTCACCGATTCGGCCCCAATGGCAGAAGACGGAGTACTGCCCACCGGCATCGTGCTCCAGCAGCTGGATGTAGTAGAACTTGTTTTTGTTCGCGTCAATCTGAACGGGTTAGAGGGTCTGCCAAGCCGATGACGGGTGGAGGATTACGAACGTTAGTCTGGTTAAGGGTGGCGTCCCAGACCGTGCCAGAGGCGTCGGTGTAGACATGGTGAGAGTTACCAAGTCCGGACAGTTCGTCGACGGGAGCCTTCCCCTTCTTGACCACAGTCTTCATCACGACCTGGTCCTCTTCATCCTCCTCTTCATCCTCCTCTTCATCCTCCTCTTCAGTTTCCTCTTCCACTTTGGCCTTTGCCTTGCCTTTGGCCTTTGCCTTGCCTTTGGCCTTTGCCTTGCGCTTTGCTGGTGCTTTCTTCTTGGCCGGTTCCTCGTCCTTGGCCGGTTCCTCCTGCTCGTCTTCCTCCTTGACAGTGGCAGGAGGAGCAACAACCTTCTTCGACCGGCCGTTACCAGCCGCAACCTTCTTGTTGTCCTCAGCCTCACCTTCAGCCTTGACCGTCGCCGGCTTCTCCCTTCTCGGGCGCGTAGTGGCAGAAGGGTCAACCGCGGGCGCAGGAGTAGACGCCTTACCCCGCTTCGGCCGCGCGGTACTATTGGTAATCTTGGCCTTCTTGGCCGCGGGGTCCTCCTCTTCGTCGTCACGCTTGGCAGCGCGCTTTTTGCCACTCGGCTGCGAACCCACGGCACTCACATCGAGTGCGTAGTCTGCTTCCGGCTCCTTCGTGCCCGCACTGACGGACTTTAGTAGCCAGTCGATGGAGACGAGATGGGCGTTGGCGTCGATACTTTGGCTGACTTTTCGCGCGCACACACCAAGTTAGCACTAGCAGGAACGACTCGTGAGTGACAGTATATTGCAACCTTTGGTGGATCCCTTGAGGATGTCGGCTTCGTTGGTGATCAGATGGGTGATATCCGGCACCACGCCCTTGGTGAATACTCCGCCATTGCACTTGACATTACGTTCGATCTAGGAGGGAGCTAGTATGAGCTACAACAGGTCAATAGGCAGCGCGTGTTACGTCAACGTACTTGAGCTGCGATTCAATTAGCACACGGAACCGACACGTAGATATTCGAGTGCGGGCGCACCCGAGGTCGGTTGCGAACTTACTCTGAGTATTTCCCTTGTGCGTTCCGCTCACAGCGATCACACAGTCGGCGAAGATTTTCGCCATTAAATTGTGGTATACGTTGGTTAAAGGGAGAAGGGTGATTGTGTGAGATGGTCAGCAAGGAATTGGGGGGATTTGTTGCGGTTTCTGTTCGTGTTCGTGTGCTTGACGACCGATCAAAAATCAGGGACGGCCCGACTCCTTTATACTTTCCCCTCTTCGCAATTAGCTTTGCTAATTCTCACTCTGCCCCAATTCTCGCTCTGGTTTTCCATTGCGACATGTGCAACTCAATGTACTGCGCCGAGCGAAAACTACGCGTAACTAGCACCATCAACGTGACATCGCGTCAAGGCAGTGTATGTATGACTCTTCTTCCGCTGGGACAGGGGACAAGTGTCGCGTCGGTGACTCTTAGATGTCTACGCCCATACATATTCTTACTCTTTGCGAGGGACAGCACAGCCTCCAGATAGAGTAGCAGCTGGTCTTGCGAAACAATAGGATGGACACCTAGTTCCTATCCCTCCAACCGGAATGGGTCGAGGCACGGGGAAACCGAGTGCATATCTAGTGGTTTATGGCGCAAAGTACCTACCCATCACTGTGTGATATGACCCGCAACAGCAGAAACAGAAACCACCAGCTGCGGGCTCTTTCGTCTGCTACCGGAAGCTTACTTAGGTATGCCAGCCATCGCTGCTATTTGTCGTCAGGAACCCGCAACTCGCGGGCAGAAATAGGTATTTGAACGGCTGAGTGCCGCTGAGATGGTCAGGACTTTTCGTGTGGACTGCGACTATCCTACCAATGACGAGTCGCGATACCGCCCGGTCCAGCTATCTCAACGTTCGCCTCTCGCTATCATAGGCTACTTTTTTTTTGGTTAATCAGTAATAGCGCAATACCTATAGATATTCGCACTTTTCCCACATACGTTGTCGTGTGGCTGCGCCTAAGTATGTATGTAAATCTTTCTAATTATCCATTGGTGACTCACTCGCCGCCACCAGCCAGGATTGGGACAAGTGAACATCGCTCACCCAAGCCAGGACAAATTTCTAGCTCAGCTCCCAGCAACGCGACTGCAAGAACGCTCTTCTCACGCAACACCACATATCAGATCAGATCCACAGCCAGAGAACTGCAGTCATGGGTAATGACGGAGGAAGGTTTATCCCCCCCGCTGCGCGCTTCTCCAATCAAAGTTGGCGCGTGTGCTGACACCGACTTGCAGCATCCCCACCCGCCGCGAACTCGTCAAATCCGCCGCACGCAACCCCACCCACAGCCAGGTGCGCGACACACAAGCACAGAACCGCGCGTATCGCTGGAGCACCTGTCCGCTGTCGAAAAAGCCGTTGTCGTCGCCTGTCGTGTCGGACTCCCAGGGGATACTATACAACAAGGTCAGTGTCATCGAGTGGCTGCTCCACGGCGTCACCGCCTTCGGCGACGGAGAGGAGGTGCTGGATGGGCGTGTCAAGTGTCTGAAGGATGTGGTCGAGGTCCGGTTCGAGCGGCTCGAGGAAGATGCGAAGGACGGTGAGAGCGCCAGGAATGCGAAGTGGGTGTGTTCTGTCAGTAGGAAGGAGCTCGGGCCCGGTGGCAAGGCGGTGTACCTCGTACCGTGTGGCCATGCATTCGATCAGAGTACGGCGAAGGAGATCGGCGGGAAGGAGGGCGGATGCTTAGTGGTAAGGCCGTCCGATGGTTGAGCTTTTGGTGGCGATCCGGGCTGACAGTTGTGCAGTGCAACACGCCGTACGAAGACACCGATGTCATCCCGATCAATCCCGACGAGCCCGCTGAGATCGAACGATTAAAGGAGCGCGTTAAGGCGCTCGCCGAGAAAGGGCTCACACACGCACTCAAGAAGCTATCCGACAAGAAGTCCAAGAAGCGGAAGGCTGACGAGGCTTCTACAAAGAGCTCTAAGAAGGCAAAGGAGAAGGAGTCCAACATACGAAATCCCGCGACGGCGGCATTGACAAGCAAGGTGATGAAAGACGAGAAACTGAAGAATGAGCAGCGGAAGTCGCAGATGAGCGATAATATCCAGACGTTGTTTAGTAAGAAGGAGGATGGACACAAACCCGGAAAGAATAAGGATTTCATGTCGAGGGGCTATTCGCTGCCGGCGCACACGCAGCGGTGAGGGATACGAGTATGGTACATAGTGGGCTTCATGTTTGAGAACACATACCTCTTGATCGTCATCAGAGTCTCGGCGCAGAGTGACATGCCATGCAACTCGGTTATCTGCCCTACATTACACCTCCCCTCTGCAATTACAAAGAACATACATATGCAGCTACCTTACATGACACTCGACGACATCCCTACGTTGGCATCAATTACCACTGTGCTTCGACCGCAACAATGCCTCCCACAAGACCCATAATCCTAATCGCTACCGACACGCCCACTTTCGACATTGAACCCTGGGCCTCAGAAGGCTACAGCATTCACCTCCTAACGTACGCTACAGCACGGGATATCGAGGATGCAGCCGACGACCTCGAGAGTAACGATAAATACGGCATCATCGGTCGTCCCTCCTCCCATTCGTATTTCCCACCCCCGCTAATATCCGACAATAGCGTTCGGCGCCGCCGCCACCGCCGCTCTCCAATTCGCGATTTGCCCTTCGCGACAGCTTCAATGTGTATCCGCATACTACCCGCCCAGGCTGCCACCCACCAACTTCCAACCCGGTATCCAGGTCCTGTTGCACCTGCCCTCGGACTGTCCATTCTCGGCGCCTAGCTCGTCCTCGCTCCGGATCCGTCTGTACTCATCCGCGGCGGGCTTCGCCGACGCCGCCGCGACAACAGCCTACGACCGGACATCCGCTAGTCTTGCGTTCACGCGCACCCTGGCACTGCTACGGGACAACATCGGTTCCCTGGAGCGGCCGGGAGGGGATCTGGAAACGCTGTGGGATGACCACCTCCTGACCAGGTTCTCGGATAAGGGCACCACCGCCGCCGCAACGCTCGGCACACTCTCCCGGGGCGCGACGGTGCTCCACATCCCCACGCTCGTGGGCGCGGCTGGCGAGCACGCTCTGAGGAGGTTCTACCAGGAGATCTTCCTCCCAGGTGTCCCGCCGAGTCTGCGGATCACCCTCGTGAGCCGCACCGTCGGCGTCGACAAGATCGTCGATGAGATGGTGCTGGCCTTCAGACATACCTGCGAGATCCCGTGGATGCTCCCCGGTGTGCCGCCGACAGATAGGGAGGTCGAGGTGCCGATCGTGACAGTGGTCACGGTCAGGGCGGGGAAGTTGGTGAAGGAACATGTGTATTGGGACCAAGCGAGCGTGTTGGTGCAGGTTGGACTGTTGCAGAAGGGGACACTGCCGGTGGTAGGGGTGGAGGCGGCGTGGAAGGTACTCGACGAAAGGGCGGTGTAGGGGGATAAACTCCTAAGGGTTGGTGGTAATGGATAATTTTTTTTCACCAGGTATCCAAGTTATCATTACCATATAGTAGAGGCGTGCGTATATACAATCCGATTTCTAAGGGCAATGCAATCCCATGGCCAATCGTGACAAAACACTTTTCCTTTCTCCTCCCTCCGTCCTTACCCCCCGCATTACGCAAACAGCACGGAATCATCCACGTTCTCCTCCGTCATCTTTGCGATCTTCTGCTCTCGCTCGACCTCACGCTTCTTGACCATACGCTTCGTCTTTGCCATATCCCTGCCGCCAGCTCTGACCGCACCCTTCTGCCGGATCGCAGCTCTGACAGCGTTGGGGCTGACGAACTCCCTATTCTCGAACACGACGGGACCACCGAAGCTTCCCTCGAGTACGACGATAGGGGTCATGACGAACCTGGGGCCTATCTCGATGAGCTCCAGGTTGTCGTCGTCGTCGCCGTTCTTCTTCCTGTTGTCCTCATCCGCAGCGGCAGGAGCGGGGCCGGGATTGATCTGGTAGTGTCGCACCCAAACCTTGCTGTCGGCGAGCGTGAAGGAAACGACGCGGTCGATGAACGGCTTCGACTTGCGCGTGCCCCGGGGGACTGAGAACGTGTGGCACAGCATCTCCTTCATCAGGGCCGCCGACGGAGTCAGGTCAAAGTCCTTCGAGAAGCTGACGATCGCGCGGGAGCCGCGCAGGGCGTTGCCCGTGAAGTTCAGCTCACTCATCGTGTGCACTGTCCCCTCCCAGCAGTCAGCCCCTTCCTCTCCCTCTTCTCACCTCTCACCCCTCAACTCCCCCCACTTGTGAGGGGACGTACGGTTCTGGATGTGGAACTTCACGCAGGGACCGTTCGGATTCCGGGCGAGCCACATGTACAGGTCCTGTCGTTTGCGCGCTTCGAAGAACATCACCCCGTTGCAATTGTACAGCTCCGCGACTTCGTTCAGGTAGTGCAGCTGCGACTTGGTGTCCAACTTGGCATCCTTGCGCGAGTGTGGCAGCATCGCGACCAGGTCGTTGAGTAGATGTCGGTGGCGGTAGGTTACTCCGCGGGACGAGAGGATCAGGACGCGCGATTTGGTCGATGCTGGCTTGTCTGGTCTGTCATCCGCCGAAGCGGTCACGGTTTTGAAGAGCGTAGACATTGTTGCAATTGTATGTGACGATGGTGAATCTGAAGGTGTGGTAGATTGCAATGTTGGAATCTTTGTGCTGAGGAAATTTTTTGGAGCCGCATGTAACTAGTTGGTTACGTAATAGGAGAGGGTACTGTCATGGAAAATCACTCGCTAACATTTCCGCTCTCTAGCAAACCAATAGTTGCTATTGGGGGTTTGGCCCCAGCCCCCCGGCTGAGGAAGACGAGCAGAGTGAGGCGTCAGAGTGGGAGCTCCTGGAGCGGAGGGGAAGGGAAGAGGATCGGTGGCAAGAGGCCGAGATGGGCGCCGGGGGTGGGGGGCGGCCTCTGTTCCTCCCCATGCCCTCCTTCATGCCCTCTGCGGGCAAGGAGTAGGGAGTCCTGGGGACGGGTCGCATCTCTTTTGTCTTTCCATTGTCCCTTCCTTCGTTATTTGCTTGGAGCTCTCTATCACTTTTGGGACAGGCGCGAAGGGGAGCTTTGCAACAGGCTGATCAAGGCTGATCAAGGCTGAGGCGGACGGCGGCCAGGAAATGGACAGTTTGTCCCCGCTGTGACCTAGCTAGCTCGCATTCGAGTAATGAATAAACCAAAAAAAAAGTTCTTGGAGTTTTGATCTACCTACACTTCAAACATCTCTCCCAGCCCATGTGGGCTTCCACCTACTAGTGTTAGATCCATCCTCCACCCCTTCCACTTCTCGAGACCCCGCTTAACGTCCCGGATCCGCTCAAGCCGCTCCATCTCGGCCCTCTTGCGCTCCTCGGCCGTGGCCTCCTCCTTGTCCCGCGCGGCGGCCATCTGCTGCTTCATCAACTCGCCAAAGTCCGCGTCGTCGCTCAAGAAGCTGCCTTCAGAGACCATGCTCATGCCTCTGTTGTGCCTCGTCGGCGTGGCCGAGGGTGGCTGCGGCTCGTGGTGCGGCTGCCGCTTCCTCTCAGCGTCCAGTTGCTCTTCGAGCGCACGTACGCGCTCACGTAGTCGCTTCCGCTCCGCATCCTCGAGTTCGTCCACTTCGTCGCGATCGGAGGAGGCATTCGCGCCGCCGGTGAGCTTCCGGTTTTCGGCGAGTGCGCGTTCGAGCTTGATCTTGAGGTCTTCGCGCTCAGCCTCCAACTGACTAGCGTTGCGCTTCGCCTCCGCAAGGGCGTCTTCCAAATCCTGCGCCTCGCGTGCCTTGGTGATCGCTGTGCGCGATGATTCTTGAGATTTTGCTTCGGCATCGCGGTACATCGTCTTGAGCGTGTAGTGGTCCTTGTCCAGATTGGTGATCTGGGCATTCTTCTTCTTGATGTCGGATTTGGTGATTTCGAGTTCCTCCTTGGCCGCGGCGAGCTGCGACATAAGGGCGGAGTGCTGGGTGGCCTCCTCTGATATCTTTGTGCTGGCTGCTTCCAAGCCTCTTTGCGCGGCCGAGAGCTGCTCCTGGAGCGCCTCATTGGCGTACTCCTTCTCTTTCAGCGACTGCTCCGCTGTAGATAGCGATTTCTGGGTGCGCTCGAGTTCGCTGCGTAGTTTGTTAAGGTCGATTTCCATGTTCTCGATCTGGTCTTCTTTCGCGGTGAGGGATTCGCGGTCTTGCGAGTTCGACGAGTCGGACGAGGCAAGGCGGAGCTCGAAGATAGTTTTGTCTTTAGCGGTGACCTGCGAAGTCAGGTGAGAAGTCTGTCGGTTCAGAGCTTCGAGCTCAGATTTCTACCATCATCAGCTTTGCGCATCTACACAATCGCCCAAAATTACCAACCATCTTCTCCATTTCCTGCTCACTCGTTTTCTTCCCCGCCTCGGCGTCGTCAATCCGTCCCTTGACGCCTCTAAGCTCCTCCTTCACCTCCGCGAGCTGCTCCTGTAGTTTGTCCTTCTCGGCCTCTATCTCCGCCAACCGTTTCCCCTTGGCCTTGAGCTTCTCCAGATCCTCGGCCAGTTTCTCATTGTCCTCCGTAAGCTTCGATATGGTCTCTGCTTGCCTGTGGTAGATGTCCGGCACATCAGTAGGGCTCAGCGGTGACTTATTGGCCGAACGTAGTATATCGGTAGCGTTTATCGACGGTCGGCGGTAGTGCGATTGGGAGGCGCGGCGAGCTTGGATCGACGCGGCACGGGCTTGCGCGGACTGGAGTTCGCCAGGAGTCTCGTTGTCGACCGCTTCGGTGCCGGGGGTGGGCGGGGGCTCCCTATGGGAAAGTAAGTACGCAAAACTTCGCACGCGCAAGTGACGAACATACGGTTTTACGACTCCCTCCGTAGCAGGAGCTTCCGTAACAGCTTCTGTAGCCTCCGGCTCGGCCTTCTCCTCCTGGACGGCGGCGGCGGGAGTGGGCGTCTCAGCCTCCAACTCATCTTCGACCGTCTCCTTCTCTATAGGCGTGGCCGGCCTTGATGAGGATGCTGATGTTGATGCGGCAGCGGCGGCAGCACCTTTCCCTCCTTTCTTGCCTTTCTTCTTCTTCAGCTCTTCAAACTAAGTGTCGTGTCAACTCTCAGCCGCTAACAATCTGAAGCGAAACACACACACCCGCTTCTTGGCCGCAGCGAGCTTCTCGGCCTTGGCCACTCCTTCGTCTGCCATCGGGGATAATGTGTAGCTGTGCTTTGCGGGCGTTGTTGGTGGAGTAATTCTTTGTGGGAGTCGTGTAATTGTAGTGGCGGTAAGGCGTCAAAAGAGATTGGGATGGAGGGGAAGCAACGTTACGAAGCACATGCACACCCTAGGTACATACGTTGCTTCCAGTCAGGCACGGATCATGACTTCTGGGCTACTAATTAATTCTTAGAATAGGTACATCTGGGCGGGAGAAGTCGAGAGCGCTCCATCAACAAACTAGTTTTTATCTTGATTTCTATCTTCTTACTCTATCTGTGACTGTGTCATTCTTTCTGTTTCCTTTTCGCCTGGCTCCTCTTTTCCCTTCGTTTCGTAATTCAAAATGTCTCACTTTTCACTCTTCCACGAGCAGAGCATGCACGTAACCCGTTAACGTGAACTTCTGCGCCTCCCGTAATAATTTCTTTTCGTCGTAATAATTCCGCACCACCACCTCTTCCACCACCACCGCGTCTATCTGTTTTTTTTTTTTTACCCTTTCCTTCTCTTACTTCTCTTCATTCTTTCATTCCCTCCTTGTTTTGTTTTCCTTTCTCGCGCTCTTTGGGTTGCCTGCGCGATCTTCTCGGCAGTCCTGTTTTTTCTGGCGCTCACCGCGTAAGGTAGAAACATTCACACGCGACTCGCCGTTCTTCCGTCGCCGGTTCCGTGGGCGCCACACGACATCACCAGCACTGTTACCGTCGCCGACACCTCGCTATCCAACTCACCACTCACACATTCCCACCCGCTACTCCCGCCCAACCATGTCAGAGCCCACCTCACCTCCATCGCTCAAGTCGCACTTCGCCTCACTCGCGCCTTCGCCGCTAGTGGCGCACATCACCGATTCGACCGGGCACGCGATACTGTCCACGAGCAGCAGCAGCGCGCAGTCGCAGCATCTGCAGTCACTCTCGCACGCGTACCTTAGCGCGCACGACACCGCGTACCGCATGGGCTTCGGCGTGCCCAAGCGCATCACCGTCTCCACCACGCGCGGCGCCGTTGCCATGCAGACCGGTACTGAGGTCGAGGGTGCCCCGTCGGGAGATATGGTCGTCGGCGTCGTCCTCGCCCCCGAGGAGCGCATGGCTGAGGCGAGGGTTGCTAGCTGGGGCGTCGAGGAGGTCGCCGGTAGAGTCGGGAGGGTCGTGGCGGAGGGAAGGAGGGCGAGAGGTTAGCCACGGAAAAGGGACATGCGGGTGGAAGGGGGAGACCTGTGTTCCGTTCGGTTTGGGTTTTGCTGCTGTTTGTACTCTATTTGTGCGCGGGAGTTTGGTGGGTGCATCTCTTTTTTCCGTCCTCTGGTTCCTATTACCATTTATAGATCGGCTGGCTGGTTGGGTGGGGGGGGGGGAGGAAAGACCGATGTTTGTTTCGCAGTTGCTTTTCTTGTTTGTTTTGCCACATCTTTCACATATATACCTACGCCATCAGTACCCTTATTAACCAGCTGCACTCTGCTGTGTGCCCGGCGCGTTGTGGTGCGAGATGTGAGTGGTGATTGGTGCTCGATATCATGTCCGAACGTCGTGCACGGCCGGCATATCCTTCACTGGCGATTAGCACCGCATCAAATGTATCACTTGATCCTGCTTCACGTGCTGCAGGCCGCAGCCCTGCCTTGCTGCCTCGGTGATGTACATGCAACCAACCAGGCGGCCAGCCGCTGATGACGACCGAGTACATATGTACTCGAAGTGGCCGGCCCGGCGAGCCACAGCGCTACATATAGATAATCCATACCACCCATACCCACCCGCTCGGAGCCGGCGGTTGCACCGATCGCGACTGGACGAGGACGAACCTGTCGTGTTGGTTTTCATGTCTTGTCACTCCTCATAGGTACATACGCTGCTGTTTGGCTTTTCCACCAGGCGAAAGCTAATAATAACCGTCCCCAGCTCCTGAGTCCTGAGTACTTTCTTTCGAAATATTCTCCGGAATGCGAAACTGCAGAAAAGGACATGGGAGCCGAAAAGAAACCAACCATGTAGGTAGCGGAAGAGAAGAAAAGAAGAAAAGATACCTCTGCTTGCTGAGTTGGAAACAGAAGGTACAACCCCTCCCAATAAGGTAGAGTGGGAGAGTGGGGTGGATGTCAATGCTGCGAAGAGAAAAAGACGTAGGGAATAAGAAAAGCAAAGAAAACAAATCACAGCCACCAGTGGTATGTAATCTGCTGATGGGAAACCACCTTCATTGAGGACGAAAACCAGACATTGGAGCTAACTAAAAGCCACCCACGAATAAACAGGAGAAGATCAAAAGTAGAGTAGGGGGAAGGATCCCAAAGAGGAAAATTGTATCGAGACGAGTCTCAGGATATCTATATACATAGGAAGAAAGTAAAAACTAGAGCTACATGAAGTCATTGAATCCACCAAACCTCCGAAAAACTAACTCCCTCTATGTCCCTCCTCTATGTACCTACCTCTGTCCTTCCGCTATGTTCTTCCTCGGTCCGGTATGGTCTCCGTCTCTTCCGGCTCGGCTGGGTGAGTGCCACAAGGGTTCGACACTCAGCCTGCTTTTCCCGCCTGTTCTCCCTGCGCGGCAATGTAGGACAAATTCCGATAATAAAAAAAAGAAAATGTGACCAGACAATAATCGACGATGACACAAAATGCATATCCTGTCAGGGAGAATAAAAGAAGAAAAAAAACAGAATGATGATCCCCGACAACAATAATAAACAAAATAACAAAAATATACGACCGGGGTGGCGCCGTGTACATCTAGTACAGCTCGAACCTGGCCGATCCACCGTTGTCGACAGCGACGGTGCAGCCGACCGATTCTCCATTGGTGAACTTTCCGTTCTCGTAGCAGCAATCGCCGCTGACCTTGGACCCGTCCTCGGCAACGATGCGGATGTTGTAGTTAAGCGGCTCGCTGTTGAGGCTGTTCTGGCTTATGGACAACCAAGTCTTGCCATCGGAGAATCCGGCGCCGATCACGACGGGCGACCAATTACCCAATCCTCCGCCGGGAGTGCCCCACTGGCACCCGTCCTCGAGGCTGATTCCGGCGTTGTTGACGTAGTACTGCGCCGACGAAGACTTGCCCTGCCAGACGTAGCTGTTGCTAGCCTCTGGCACGGTCAACTCCTGCTTGGAGCCAGGAGTACACGACAGCGGAACGACCATGTTCTCGGAGCCTGAACGAAAGTGAGCATAATGCCAAAGTGTCAAAGGTGGGAGATTCGTACCAGGGTAGTCGGTGCGGCAGATGGCCACATGCTTATCCAGCTTGTTGACAACCTTCGCGGTCCCCTTCCCGGCACGGCAAAGCTTGTTGTAAGAGCTATTGGTCTTATACAGCTTTCCGTTCTTGCACTTCAATCCGCCCATGCTCTCTCCCGAAGCCGGCTGTACCTCGGGCCACTGGGCCTTGCTATAGCCCGCAGGGCAGGCATAGTTGCACAGAGCACCATCGGAACAGACGCCGATGTGATCACCGTTGCCACCATTCTTCTGGATACTCGACCAGCCGTGCTTGGTGATCCAGTCAGTCTTGATGGCACCGTATTCGGAGGGAAAGTCGGAGCACGAGATCTTTCCGTCAGGGAAATCGCGGTTTATGCCGGAGCCAGAAAAAGCGCCCCTCTTATTGCTCTCGGTGGTCGGCGTGTCGTACTCAATGAGAGCATCGCGCGGCATAGCGGCATGACGAAGGTGCAGGTGGTGCTTGTGTGGTTGAGCAGACGCAATGGCAGCGAATCCCGCCAGGGCAATGGTCATAAGTCCGTTCATCTGCATGATGGGTGAGGTTCGAGATGTAGGTGTTTTGAAAGTATGTAGTAGAGACGGATGTGATGGTAGATGCCTAAAGGAATGTAGATGGACAGGATAGATTCCTTTCCGTTAAGATATCAGCAGTGGGTATCGATGGACGTGAACGCCTGACAGACAATGATGTAGAAAGAAAGAAAAAAAACGAGAAGGACGACGGGCGAAGGAGCGGTGTTATGAAGGAAACCGGGGATGTGAGGGGAGGAAGGAGACAGCCCGTGGGGCAATGGCCGGAATGGTGAGGAAGCGAAGGGGAATGAGAGCTGCCGGGGAAGAGAAAAGATGGGGCGAAAACGAAAGGAGAAGTGCTGATTCGAGAGACATCGGCTGGTGTGGTGCGGTCCGGCGCCGAAATACAGCTGCAGGGTAGGGGAGGAAATGATGAGACGGCAGAGCTGGGTCTGTTCACGCAGCCCCGAAGAGTGGGCCAACCACAGATAGGATAGCGGGGGACATCGGGCCAAAGCCAAGAGCGAATGGCATCTGCAGGAACGAGAAAATACACTTACCCCGTAGGATGTATCGTGAGATTCAGCGAGTGGGGGTTCTTCCTGGCAATGATTGGTGCTACGGCTGATGCCCGCCATGACTATCTTCGCATACGGAACAGCTCCAAAGAGTGATGCTACATAGTTGGATGAGGGATTGAATGTCCGGACAGAAGCCCACCCCATATACGCCTTTTGCGCCAAATAATGGCCATGCTAAGCAGGAACAAAGCAGCGAGGCGTCAATCGGTTGCCGCGATCCAGCTGAAGAGTCAGCCCTTCGGTGATGAGAGCCTTGGTGGAGGCCGAGTTCTTCCGTGGCGGGCCGGTGGGGACAGGACTGGGCGCTTCCATCACGGTCGGGGGGCAGAGTAGGTAAGCACTTTCCAATCGTTGTAGATATTCTGAGATGTTCGCGGAAGCTGGGCTGCGGAGTCCGGTTGGCCCCTTCGTCTGCGACTGTTGTGTCGTCGAACAGTCTCGATCCAATGCATGGGTTTGTCCGGGAACAATCGGGCACCCCTGATCCTGGCCACGCATCGATAGTCCTTGGCAGGTACGAGCTGTCATGCAAGCTCGGGCGCTGGGGCTCAGACCTCGGAGAGAGTGCATGTTTTTGCGTGCGGCTGGGCGCCAGCAATTCCATGTGTTGGTGCAAGTGATAAATGCTGACATGCGGTGCGTCTTGCCGTACGATCGCTCTCCGCTCCATCATACCACGGAGTCGTCTTACCACGGAGTCACCCGGCTTATCCAATCACCACTATGCTCCCATCCGGCAGGAGCTTGGCCGGTACCTGAACAGAACCCGAGAGAAACAAAACCACAAGGTGCGGCCGCCGTCCCTTTCGCTACCAGGAAATTGTCTCCGGGCGCTACGTAACGGGGCCGGATTCCGTACATACCGCCGACTCGTGGTGAGCATCTGAGACCTATATATCGCTCGGTAGGACTCGTCCCTTCTGGTCCAAAGGGGGTGGCAAGGGACAATTGGGGAGCCCTACTCCTGGGCTGGAAAGCCACCACCACAGAATCAACCGTGAGGCTACATAGAATCTTATGGAGGCTTTGCGGTGTGGTTCGTCGGAGAAATTTGTGCTCTGGGGGGAGGAGACGTGGAAAGCACGGCATGCAAAATTCTACCGGCTTGTCATGCCATTGGCTCGGCCCATACGAACGACCTTTGTCACCGAAAGTCCAATCCAGACCGATGACTGGCTGGCTGCATGAGCGGAGACGTCAAAGAATAGAACTTCGCAGGAACCACATCGCTGCGATGGCGCTCTCACGTGCTTATCCATTCGGGACGCGAAAACTCGTCACCCAGCATCCGGACTGCAATGTACTCTATGGCCGGAACGATACACAAGACACACACACATCGCACCCACAAGCCGGATGGGGGAATTTCGCGACGCGTCAGCCAGCTCATGATACATGCAACGGCTGCGATTCGGATGTGATTCAGCAGGTCGAGGCCCTTCGTTCTCGAGGTTCCGACGATTCTCTGGTGGAATCGGAGGCCACGTCGACCGAGCGACGGTCAGGCTCTCTCTGTGGCCGGTAGTTTCTCGCACGTATGTAGGTTCTCGGTGGTGAAATCCCGTTCTGCTCATTGCTCATCGTCCTGCAGGAACCACCTTCTCGTCCTTATCTCGAGGTGATCCTCCGGAGCCGTGCCTGAGACACCCTGCTGTACGCGCTATCCGGGGGCTGTGCAGACGACAAAAGCCCGAAGATGCGATGTTCATGGAAGCAGAAAAAAGGTGCCGTTTCGATGTTGAGAGGGATTCGGGGATTCGAGGGGTTCGACAGCTGTATCCTGCTTTTGGAGAACGAGGCCAGGCCCAACAATGCTCTGGCGAATGAAGGTTTACCTGGTTTCGTGATGGATGTAGTCACCAGCACCACCTCGCCTTATTCGCGGTCACGAAATCATTGCTAGATTGGGTAGATGTGCCTTCGGTTGTGACATTCCAATCCTTCCAAGACATCCACGCGTACCTGCAGGCTGGGTGAAGAATGTGAGCTGGATCGGGACTAGATACCCCTCGGAGCCGAAGCGTGCGTGCGTTGTCGAGTGCGGAGTCCCGAATCCTTGCATGACTGCGGTTGCTTGTAGATAGATAGACCCGTGTTTTCTTGGGGGAAGCTTCTGGTAGCTAGCATCAAGGGACTTTGACGCCATAGTACGTACATAGTTATGTACATATGGTACCTGTCAGATTCCACGCCCCCCTCCCCAATGCCGGTTCCCTGTCTCCCTTGCTCGCCCGGGGCTTGGCGTACTGCTATCTCCTCGGCGTGTACTTTACATAGATCCGGCTACACCGGCCGACGGCAGTTCTGCAGATTCTGCCACGAGACTCGAAGAGGTGCTGCTGTTCGGCCATCTTTCCATGCACTCTACTTCGCCACGAAGCTGCGAACACGGCTACTGAGTACGGGAGAACCTGAATGACGGACTCCAGTCTCTCCGAAACTTCAATTCCGTTTCCACTGTGTCGGCCAAGCGGGCGACGTTTGTTTAGCGTTGCGCTTGGTCGCCTAATCTACATAGTACATAGATACACTTTTCCCGGCCGTGCGCGATAGGGCTGGGTATAGATCATATATACACAAAGTGAAATAATGATAACCGCTTATACTCGTGACAGAGCCCAGACCATCGAACCGCTCCGCAATCTGTGTCTAAATAACCATAAATCCATGTGACAACTTCATCTCCTTCGCCTTCGTCCCTCATGCGTCGTGCAGGATTCTCCTGCCGACTCCGCCCTCCTCCCCCCTCAAATCAACTAAGCCGCACGGGTAACATCTCCTTCGACATGCAGGTACCTTAACACCCGTAGGTCCACATATGTATGTAATCCCGTGCGAGTGCCGATTTCCACCGTGTGTATCTATGTACCAGGGGCCCAGCTCTCTCTTGTGTGCGGAAGGTGGATAATAGATAATCATATGAAGAGGCTAAGTTTCAGATTTTCCAGTTTTTTTCTGGCCACTGCAACTTTCGAGTAGCGGGTGAATGCGGGAACACAACGAGGACAAGTCGGGGCTTACGTACTCCAGATACCCTAACCACCCCCATGAGTTTGCGATGAACCGTGACATGCATAATATTTCTGACTAGCTGGGGGTGGCGGAGGTTTTTTCCCTTTCGCTTCTGTTGTCGCATAGGGAGGCTGAGCGGAAAAAGTCACTTTTCGAAGAGTTCAATCAACACAATCAACACCGCCACAACCACCACAGCCACGTGTTTGCATAACTCATATGTATCGGAGGTGAACTGCTGCAGCCTCGCTCAGCTGACAAGACTGCCTAGCCCCACTTTGGCAAGGGAACTGAAACACCAACTCCAAGCCGAGGGCGGCAGAAAACTGGAACCCGTCCTCCTAGTTAGAGCACAATCTCCAGTTTCAAGCCTCAGACCAGCACCAAGCAGTACAGCATAAACAGACCCTCGCATACCCTTCCTTCCAGTGTTCTGCGTAGCCCAGTCCGTCCCTCGGACCGGATTGGCCTGTATGCCTCCAGTCCATCCCCAGCTAGAACGTGACTGCCAAGCCCTGCAAAAATCCGATCTCGAGCCTCCAGTCAAAGGCCAGCGCTGAGAGACTGGCGCGTGCGCCGGGGGCGCTGGGGAAGAGACTCCATAACTACAGAGAGAGATGGGCTGGATGCCGCAATAGCGGGGGACTGGGCAATTGTATTTCGTGTACTATCTACCCCAAGTCCTCCTCACAAAGTGCATTGAGCATGTCCTCAATCACCTTGATGTCATCCCTGCTGGCCGCGGTCAATCCATCTCGCTGCCAGCACTTCAGGCACTTCGAGGCTTCGATGGCATCGCCGCCCATGTGACACCAGACGTCCGTCAAGGTGGTCTTTGCGGCACTGGACACATGGTCAGGCTCTGCGCTCATACATAGCTAGCCGGTATCGTTTATGTAACTAGTCGAGTGCCATCCTTGCTAAATCTCTCCATTGCGGTAGATACCAGCAACTTCGCACGCTAGTGTCACAACATCGAGGATCTGCTCACCTGGCAGCGGAAGATCTTGCTGGAACTCTCCATCATGTCGATGTTGACATCGAACTCAGTGGGTTTTGGTTGGGTGGAAAACCATCCTCGGCCGGAGGATCTATCACGTGACTTGGACTGCTGTCGAATGCAGACTGACCCAGTCAGACCCCACCCCACCCCGGACTGGACGGACTCCCCTCCCTACTCAGCCCGTGGCAAACCTACCCCGATCCGTCTCCCGAGCAACTACCGGTTTCTCGCCTTCTCTGCTGCCTTCCGACCCTTCGCACTAGATCGTCCTGATGGGATCAGGGCGGAGGTCGGGGGAGAAGGACTTGTAATTATAGGCTTCGCAGAGAAACAAAAATACTTCAGTTGCATGGGAAAATACTTAACATTTCGGGTGGGAATAATTCAGTAACGTTTGGAGACAGATACTTGATATATTACGGTAAGAGACCCCTACTTGTCTCCTTACTAATCAAACAACACTACACTCTTTGGAGATCATATCCTATTGCCGTTTGTAAGGGTCTGAACCTTCAATACCAGTGGACCGCGCGCTGCTTAGTATCCCCCAAGGCCTTCCGATAGGCTTCCGAACACTTGTGCGACGCCCCGAGAGTCAAGGTGGGCGTAGAGTCATAAGCGGGGTGTTTGATGGTTGTCCCGTTTCTGTTCCGCAGGGAATCCGCCCCGACGACCATGGAGGAAGTGGGCTGCGGGGTGAACCATACGAACGTAACCGCGACTCGACACTCCCCCAGGCCGCGCGACCAACCACTCCACTGGCTGAAAACTCTTCTTCGACGCCGGACACGCGGCCTCCCAGAGTGACGACGAAAGGCCTCATCACACATCCCCATTCCCGCTTTTCCGAGACTTCCGAAGAGTATTCGTAGAATTCGACATAGACCCCTTCAACGTTGTGGGGGCACTTGAGAGGGATGTAGAGCATCGAGCCGGTCACTAATTCGAACGTGGGGAACTCTTCGAATACGCCCGTGCGCAAGAGCTTTTTGTCCACAAGTGGTACTTCGACAAAGGGTGAGGTCAGTATCGCTTGGGTAGCGAAGAACCTAGCGAGTGACCGGTTGCCGACGCAACCGCCCAACCACAGTGCGGAAGCTCGGAGCACGGGTGATTCTGGTCTTTTCCACCCCTTGGTGTCACACAACTGCAGCCACTTGGCTGCCGTGTCGCGGGCTATACCACACGAATAGGCTGCGACCGTTTCCTTGTTGGACGAAGATGGTCGCCCATAGCAGTACCGATAGTCAAAGAGTTTGGGATACACGTCCGTGGGTATTGTCTGGTGGAAGACGCAAGAAACCACTTGTTGACAGGACCTACAGACGCTGGTCAGCCGAGTTCGTCGGCATTCGGAAAGCTGGGGGCGTCATACTCCGACCACCCAGTGCCGTTCCTATCCAGACTCATCAGAGAGTCCAGTACTTCGCGGGAGACGTCGGCCAGAAATGCAGGACTCAACCTCCCATCCACCACGCAATTGTCCAGGAGCAGCGGAATGGAGCCTGTGAGATCTTCAAATGCAT
>Ga0307516_10002325_pt1 | contig 25570 bp, 21 predicted proteins | sample 19_EM_MG_FD_203310 | JGI IMG/M metagenome (GOLD analysis project Ga0307516, IMG submission 203310) | Populus trichocarpa ectomycorrhiza microbial communities from riparian zone in the Pacific Northwest, United States - 19_EM | ecosystem: Host-associated > Plants > Roots > Unclassified | place...
CAAACAAAGATAAAATGAAATGAAGTCGGATTCATGTTGTTGACCTTTTATAATATTGTCCACAAAGCCAAACAATAACAAACAAGGACAAAATAAAAAATAGTTGTTAAATGGCTGTTCCATAACATAGAAGACCAGATATATTCTACTCACAACAGGATTGCAAGCACCAGTTTCTTTGTTTTGTTTCATACTCTAGTCTGGAAGGCTATTGACTGGATAGAGTCCATCATTCCCAGATTTTCTTTTATTTGTGTTACATGGCTACACATCTAAACAGATCATTCATTGGTTTTTTCTTTTTACAGGATTATTATATTTGTTTTGGCTATATCTCTGGAACCATGAAATGGATTACCACTATGATACCCTCATTCGGAAGCCCTCATCAAGGCATTCCGACGATATATATGTTCGCTAGATTCTGGTCAGCAGCTGTGCTGTTATGCTCTGACTTGTGCAGGCTTGAATATTATCATGCTTCATAATTCTAGTGCCATCAAATAACCCATTATTATTGATTATCACATAATATCATCCAGATTAAATCTGACAAGGACAGATAATTTTTAACATTGTGGCTACAGTTGTTAGTATGTAACAAGTAAATTTAAATTATGAGGCCCACCAGTAAAGATAGCACTTGGCTGGATTGTCATTGATATCATAATGTTGCTTCTGTATCATGTTATATTATGCTTGAGCTAGCTATAATATTTAAATACCTCTCATATCAGTTGCCAAGTGTATAATAATTGCAATAGAGCCCAAGTATGACTTATTTTGTCAAAAGTGCAATCTCTACCATTATGTTAGCCCATAACAATAAATTAGGAGGCATGGCCTCAGATTACTATAATCTTCAGTAGTTGTCAAGCTTGACCTGAGGACTATTGATTTTCAAGAGCTAATTCAAGACATGATACATCCAAGTTATTGACTTTGATTGTTCTTGCTATATTTGCCCCTGATGCCTGCTCATCAGTTCCTGCTCTCCACATCCCACAGATCAATATCACTGGTACTGAACCTACTCTTAAGAACATCCTGTTGAGACAAACATAGTTGTGGCTGCATCAGCAGGATGCATGATGCTATCTGAGTCCATGTTTCAGATGTACATGGATGGTGTCCTTGTCTTTGCCTTGTCTGCAGCATCTTGATGTATTCTGACAGAATGTGGTGAGGTGAACTCTACTCACATGTGGTCATTATATTGGAGTTTGTAATACTACTAGCAAGTGATAAACTCAGAAACTCAGATCTTGCTGTGTGCTGCAGTGGCCCACTCATCAGTTAATGGTATATAAATATACATGATTAATCTGCAAACTGCCATCATGGTCATTTGTATTTAGTACCACATCTCTTCATCTGATTCTGGGCACTCTTCTTCATCAAAATCTTTCCTGTCTTGGATGTCACTCATATCAAAGTCATAGTCTGAATCCAACATGATTGGGTGCAGTCGACAAATCTGAATTCATATATTTGCTGGGAATTAAATTAAAGGCAGAAGTGAGACAATAGTTGTCAAAGCATTCGTAAAAGGGTTGTCTGCAGTTGGAAGTATATCCAACATACCTGAGCATATCACACAGTGTGCTATTCAGAGTACATCAAGAGCATGGCAAGAATCTATGGGAGTACAAAACCCATACTCAGTGGGGGCAAAGATATATTCTCCTCAACCCCAAGTTTGGTATCAATCTGAACTTATGGGACAACTTGCCAGACCGATGAGAAGTGAGTTTGTGATGAGTGCCGAAAATGTGAGAGACTCTGGTCAGAGCTCTACAAACACCTCAAACACCTAACAACACTCTCAACAATTAAGTTCAAGAGTGGCAGGAATAATCCACTTTAATTTGTAGTAGATCGGTCTTGTATGTCTTTTGATAGAGAATCAATATGAGGTCACGCACATCAAAGCTCAAGGGGTGATTCAATAAAATAGTATTAAAGAATCAAGTTTCCTCAGAGTTCACTGAGACTCCCTTTGAATGAGACTTAGAAAATCTTATCACACTCAACAATCACTGAGAGAGAGAGGATTTGATCTGAGTGGAGGCCCATTCTAATCTACTGTACATGGCAGGGAACAACAGGTTTTATACACAACAAGAGGTGAAATAGATATGTAAGGTTTATCATGAGATAAGTCCAAATCAAATCAGTTTCTAGGGTATTGGCCATCAGGCATTTTTGAGAAGGTTCATTCAGGTCATTTCAATAAGTTTCCCATATGTTGAGAGGGCAACCGACCCTTGTGGAGTGGAGCACCAAGAATGTGTCATTTCATGAGCATTCTCAAGTGAGGCATCAAGATTTGATCAGGCCATTCAGGTTTCGGGTTTCCATGATTGATAGGTTTGAAGCATCAGGGACTGGTTCCAGGCCCTCAGTAACCATCAACAATCCTATTTCCAGGGTTCGTTCTATTTCTGATAAGTTCCTGGCTTAGCATCATAGCTGCAGTGATTGACCATTGAACTATTGATGTGAGGGTGTAGTTACAGTGCACTGATATGACCATTGAGTAGCTGCACCTGTATTTGCATTTTTCCCATGGTTTTGTCAGACCAGAATGCAATGTTTGGCCTATTATAAATATTATTCTATTGGAACTGCTGGTACTAATAGCTACCTAAGAGTGTCTAAATACCACTGGACCACCTTTGGTTATGATCATAAAAACAGTCTCTTTGAGGGCTTAACTATGACTTGACACAACCTTTCATTTCTCATTGGATAAGACCAGTGAGGGAACCAGTATTGATGATACTATTGTATGACATATCACTCTATCCACCTTATCCAGAAACACACTGATTATCTGTGGACTTAATGAGGGCTCGGAGGATTTGCTATCTCAAACGTGAGCATCCAAAAACCCACACATCACAGAACATGTCGTGCGATCACTATAGCTATGATGCTGAGCATATGAATTACCGCAAATAGAATGAATCCTGGAAACAGGTTCTGAGGGCCTGGAACTGGTCCCTGACACTTTGGACATGATTGATGGCAACCGGAGATTTGATCGACTCCGATCAATATTTATGCGGCATTCTATAATGCTTGCGCACCCTTGCAACACATGGAAACCTCATAGAAATGGCCTGCGCACAGCACTGAACATGCACACAAAGGCTATTAGATTGGTTCCCCATTTGATTTGACTCATTTCTTGTGATAAACTCTATTTATTTTAGATTACCACTTTTTGTATAAAAACACCCCAAAACTGTAGAATACAAGAGAGTAGTGCTCAGGACTGAACCCCCCAGAATCTTTCTCCCTTGGCAGCTGGCTGTTGTAAACTGTTTGACTGGAACTGGCCTCAGTGGCATGCTGTTAACTGTACTGTGACTGTTTAAAATCATTATTTTATGATTATTGTACTGAGTTGGAAAACTCTTACAACTTTGGCCGACTCTGGACCCTTAGTCGGTATCTATGGATCTTTGATCAAGCCTTTTGAACAAGGCTTGATACCTCCTCACACCCTATGAACTTGTTATGCTGAGTGGTTTTGGTGTTGGTTTGAGGTGTTTTTGCACTTCTCACTCTTCATCATTTTTCATCTCATCAGCACATCATAGATAATAAGTCCCCCATGTCCTCGTTAGATCTCTAGATTATAGTAGTCATTAGATAGGGTGATAGGTCACTGAATATACTGATAATGGCTCCCTCAATGGTTTTATCCACCAAGAATTGAATAATTGGTGCCAAGTCAATAGTTAGACTCTCAAAATGTGACCATTCCTATAATCATGACAAAAGGTGATACAGTGACACTTAGACTTTCATGTGTAGCCATTCATGTCATCAGTTCCAGTAGAATCTACATATAATAGAGCCAAGATCATATTCAGGCTAGAATGTATTAATATTGGGCCCTCAATGGTCTTATCCATTGAGAATTGAAGTATTTGTGTCAAGTCATAGTTAAGCCTTCTAGGAGACTGTTCCCATGATCATGACCAAGGGTGGTACAGTGGTGCTTAGACCCTCAAGGTAGCTATTCACACCATCAGTTCCAATAGAATAATTAAGATATAATGACCCAAGATTATATTCATTGCACTGACTAAACCATGGAAAAAGTGCAAATTCATGCCCAGTCACTTGACGGTCATATCACTAAGTGGGACATCTTTCACTGAACAATATAAAATGAAAAAGACATCCTTGGTGGTCTGGAATGAACCACCAGCAACACCCCCACACTTTGTAGAAATGGCAGTAGAGGATATCCTCACTTGTGCAGGAATTTATAGCCAATTCTACAAACAGCACATTGTAAACACCATCAATCAACAATTCCATGCTATCAATGAACAGATGGGGCAATCAGAACAGCTCCATGAGAATATGAAGATGTATCTTCATATACTCAGCATATACCTGAAGTCCCAGAAATCAAGTTCTGCAACTTCAGAGGTAGCAGCTATGATGGCCAGGGAAACTGGGCTATGGCAAGAGGGAAATATGTGGGTAAAATGAAGTGGACATTACATCCACTTATAAAGTAGCCTGGAATGAGAGTGAAGAACTGGCCCCAGTCCAGTGCATTCTCTTCAAGCAGAAAATTAATCCTGCTATGCCAAATTGCACACCCCCATGTGACCCCAATATTGAGGGTGCTATAGGGCAGATGTCGGCTCCACACCAAACTGGAGAAAGTGATGGGAGCTATAACTGTCGCATGCAAGCCAAGCAATGGCTAGTTGACCACCAAGCTCCACCAACTCTCAAAGTGCAGAGTATGACCATGAAAACATGATATTTGCATGCTGGACTGTATAACCCAGCCTTTGCTCAAAGTGAAGTAAGGGGTCATTCAACGCAAGTCAAAATGGAGGCCCCTCTCGTGGAACAGTTTGTACCACATTTGGAAGGATGGGCTGATAGAGTCACCCATCAAAAGTTGTGCAACAAAGATCTCTACCAGAAAGATGCTTCAGATCAAGGGGGTGGCAGGACAGAAATCCTGAACATAGGGTGGAAAAGGGGGGGGAGGTCCAGGCCCTATAAAAAAAAAGTTTGACACCCCAAACTCCTAACATAATATCTCCAAAAAGGGCAATATATAATGCCTCATGGGCTGGTCTCTCAACAAGTCCACCACTCATACTTTCCTGGCTGCCACTTACAGAAAAGTTGGCTCACTCACAACTTTGGTGGGTCGATTCATGCTTTCACTTACGGCCTGCTCACAATCTTTTTTTTTCCACTGGGCTTTTCTTTCCCAACTGATGTGATGTGGCATGATTGATCGAGCCTTTCCCATTGGTGATTTGGCGGCAGCACGCCACACACAAGGCCTCTTCCTCCCTCTTTCTCTCATCTATGGAAGGAGGACCTCGAGGACCCCTCTTAGTCATGGTTCTCTGCGCTAAATCCTCTCCTTTGCACTTGGACATCATCTTCAATTTGAGCAGTCCCACAGAATCACTGAGTAGATGTTCACTCTCGATCTGCCTAAATTTGTGCTCAATGTATACACTACTTAGCGAATGCCACCTTCTCTTATTCTCCATTCAAATATAGTTCTCACTGGCAACTTGTATTTTTGTTCAAGGTACTTTCCTTTCATCCTAAAGACTGTTTATGTGGACTCAATATCAACAGTATGCAGTTCAACTTTGCAATGAAGAGAATTGATCATTTCCATGGTCGTATCGAGATATTGAATGGGGATATGTTCTATTCACCAAACCTAAATGGCAGCTGGGTCATTCTCCCCGAGTACCAGGATCCCCAGTCTCATATCTTCTCCCTCCACAAGGGCATCCAGTGGCGTGATTTTTTGGATCTGTGTTGGCATGCATCAAGGACTGTTTTTCTCACATTCTTGACATTAAATCCCATCATTACAGGTTACCCTTTTGACCGACTTGCATATATTCCCACACAAGATTGTCTGGATGGTCAATATACTCTCAAGAAGGAGGGCCAGAAATCTTGGTCAAGATTGGAACAGAACCTTATCCTAGCAACAATGTACATTTGCAATGCTTTGAAATTGAGACTTTTTGTTGATTGTCCCTTTTCCTCTTGGACTTTCGGCTACTCCTGTTCATCTCCAACTCATCAAATAATGAAGAAAAGAGCAGTGTTATCATGAGATTGATTCCAAATATGGATCACTCTCTTGTCATACTTTATCGCATGTACTGGAATTCATGACAGCGACACTATACTCCTTGGTATACACTTCTGCAATCTGAGGGCTTGAACAAGTGATTTCTCAATGGTATATAGTCTTTGGATATGGTTAACCTTTCACATGATGTTTCTAGAGTCGGGACCGTTTTGGATTTAGGCAATTTATCTGCACCTCATCTGGCATGATTTATCTAATTTAATGTCTCTGTATGGTATCACCTTAGCACATCCTTAATTTCTGGCACTCCCAATAATACCTTGGCAAACCTTGTTTCACCTTCTGAGCTTGTTACTGCGTGGCTAGAGCCACAGCTTCTTACATCTCCATTGCTTCCAACCCAAGGCTCCTCTACAAATCAGTCTAAGCCTTATATATCTTGGCAGGACTTCTTTACATGACATGCTGCTCTCAATGAGCAAATTTTGCAAAGAGAGTCGGTCCAAGATCGTGAGGTGCGGTGATATGCACAGTCAGGGTAGGCGAAGAGCACGCAAGTGCGATGAATCACACCAATATACAACAACCAACACAAAACAACCTAGCAATTGGCTAGCCTGTCTCCAACAGTGGGCAGGTTCAGGGTGATAGAGTCTAAGAAGTCTTCTTCTCCAAAATACTCAGGGAATCACAAGTTCAGGTAGAATCACAATGGTTGAATCATCATGAGTTCGATGGTATTGGTTTCAAGGTATGGCTAAATCACAAACAATCCACAAGATACAAGAGACAAAGGCAATCTCAACAGTCCCTTGGACTTCAATCCAAAACACAAATGGCAGTAACCCAGTTAAGTTGGCAATCAATCCTTGATTCCAATGAGTCTCAGAACTCCTTACTTCGCACTTAGCATTTACCACAACACTAGTTGATTGGGGGCAATTCCGTACTACTGAAAAACCTACAGACTAGTAAGCCTTTTATACATGAATAAGTGCATATCTCAATAAAATATAGAAATGAATAATAATAATAGTTTAATTGTGCCAATACTCAAAAGAGAAGTCCATGTTTTGTCAAGAACCCTTTTGGGGTTCTGCACCACAGTACCACATAACTACTACTCCATGTGGTCGCAATTCACATGTCCTACATGTTACCATTCTAGCATGCATTATCAACGAGCATTTGTGTCAGTGACTAGCATAGTCTGTAGATATTTGAGATTGGAACAGGCAGTAACCCTGAAACACTCCAGGTTACCTTCCGATCATTTCATATTGCATTGGTCAGATGTGGTCCATCTCAATTATTGTGTTAGATCATAATTCTGGCATTCTAGCCAAGTGTCTGTGAAATCGAGTCTATTGCTAATGGTTCCTTGTGCTGTTCGATGGCATGATGTCATGTTTCAAGATCGTTAGACCATGCCAATAGTCCTTTAAACAGTTGTGCAGTGCACATTAGAAAATAAAGAATATAAATGTGTTTGAATAGAAAGGTTTAAAGTCCCCTTGGTGTTGCCTAACTCCGTGAGCATTGTAGGGTATAATAGATCAAGTATACAGTCGAGCCCAAGTGGTACCATTCTGTATCCAGGATCTGATGTTGTGCATCACATCTTTGCTAGTGTAGTCATTAGATTTACAGAACTAAGCGACCCCTGGAGACCCCCTTTTCCTGTATTAAACAACACAATCAAGTCCCTCTCTCTCTACTATAGCTTCATTCATCCTCTGACGCCATCTAGGCCACTACCAGCCCGCTTCACTAATATGCAGAAAAAATCTTGGATTGAAATCCTACATCTGGCTGGCTTATCCATCGAGACTGAAAAAAGATTTCCTGTTGAAGCTTTCTTTAATCAAATCTGATTGCATTTTTTGATGTGCTGGGTGCCAGGCAACAGCTGCCCAAGGATCAATGGGATTTGGACCAAGATAATTGCCATGCAATTATTTTTTGAGACAAACTGTAGAACATTTTGGTTGGGCCTGGCAGTAGTCATATTGTCCTGTTTTCAAATCCTTTTTTCTCTTGAATATTGTGGGTTTCTGGTGCAGCAGATGCCTTGCATATGTGTCGAGTTCAACAAGAGCTTTGGAATCAATATGACATTGCTAAATATTTAGTTGAAAACAGCTTCAAATTCTGCACCCTTCTTTGTTTGGGAAGCATCCTACCTACTGTGCCAGTATTGTCAAATTTTCCTGTGATTCCATTCTGCTTATTAGGTTACGCCTTTATACAAAAAAATTATAAGGTGTACAAGCAACAGTGTGCTGTCCTCCTTGCCACTCCTCGTGCTCGTGCTTTTCTACTTTGCGGAGGCATTGCTTGGTATCTGGCTCGAGACTTGCTCAACCTTGATGATGTTTTAAATGGGCTATCATCTCCATTAGATATCTTCCAGCATGGCTACTATGTGCAATTCAATGGTGAATATTGGGGTGACAATGACATCTCTGTTGTTGAGCTTGATCTACTGTTGGGGCTATATATCTGCCATACAGGTATGCAGATCACACAGGTCACAATTGGGGCATGCTAGCTAACTTTTTTTAAATGTAAAGGCCATCAGACAGCTCTCAAGTCATGGTGGCCCTGCAAACAACCTGGAATAAGCAAAGTAGTTTGGCTAACCATGGTTATTGGACCAATTACAATGAAACCTGGTATCAGCAACAGTTAAGCCAACTAAAAGAAGAGAAAGACATTGAACCTTTAATGGAATCTGAATGAAAGAGCTGACTGTATGGTAACCTGCCAAAGACAAAGGTGAAGTCAATCTGGGATAATAACCTCAAGTTTGCTTCCAAAGTCATGCATGGCCTTAATACCTCTATTGCCAGGTAGTCATCCTTTTGATACATTACTTCCATCCAGCCCACAAGATATAATGTATATCCAGGCTTTCTTTCTAATGCACACCAAAACTTACAGTTTTCATAGTATTTTGTTTTAGACATACCACCATTGTTTTTTTTACTTTCTAAATCATTCAAGTTGTGCTGAACAATGGAACTTGCATCATATTGAAAATGCCATATAAGGTATAATTGATTTGTCACATTGACAGAAGATCAAAAGAACATGCAAGCAATCAATCATACTTGAGGGACAAAAGTAAGTACAGAAAACATAGAAATGGGGGGTATCACATACACATCACCTCCGGTGGTTCCTTTGGGAGTTGAGCAGGAATAGAGATGCCATGTTCAATAAAAGTTCTCTTATAGTTTGCAATCTGTTCTTGGAGCACCTGATCTTCACGAGCAAATCGCTGGCCAAAATAGACAAGAAACTGGCCAACAAGCCCATGCAGTTCAAGACCTTCTCTCAGGTCCTCATATATCTTGACTGCCTCCTCGTTTCTCTGAGAGGGAAGACTCTAGTAAGATGCAGAAATACAATCAGCCATAGCTCACTGGTGGTGGTGGATGATATTGAACACAGCTTGGTTTGATGTTTGGCATTTTATAGAGGATTTGTACAACATTATAAAGGTCAGATATTTGGGTTCTTTGCTGAGCCTGTATGGTGGTGGGTGGGTTGTGAGAATGGCAGCCCAGATATATTAGATCATGGAGAATGCCAAGGATGTGCTTACGAAACTTGAGAATGCAGGGCAAGCAGGGACAATGCACTAAACTTAGGGAATTGCCAGCAAAATGAGTTTATTCATGGGTATGTTAGTGAAACCTTCCATCAGTGCTTGGTAATGTTAATATAGTGATTAGTGACTGGTCAATGGACAATCACAAAGTCACCAGAAGGAAATTTCATTCTCTGGCTGCCTCATCAGCTTTTTGTTGCCTCTTCCAGCACAATCCAAGAAAACTGACATGATGGAATGCCTCTTTTGGTAGCAGCTTTTGTTGTCTGAAGTGGCAATGACAGCATGCATGGTGAGGAGTGTATCTCACCCACTGATTGGAAACACACAGTGGATCAGTCACACACAAGTGTCACATCAGCTCCAGGTGGCAGAGCCGTTCTAGATGTCTGACTCTGGTGTTCTTTGACTGACATAAATAGACATCATCATCAACCACTGAAAACTCCAACCTGGCACGGTGTGGCAGACAACCCAATTTGGGTCAACATCAAAGTGAGGTTTCTATGTCCCAGAAATGTTCAGATTATCATAATGACATGTGCTAGAGTCTATATGCAAAATCTGAGAGGAATTGGGGCAGAAATGGGCAAGATATTCGAGGTGACCAACTGGGGTGTGTGTCTGATCAGTAGGTGAGATACAGTACCTTCAAATGAAATTACATCGCAGCCTCAAAGACTGGGACCTGGGTTCTCTCTCCACCTCTCGCTCCACACCAATTCTCATTAGGTAATTTTGACCCAGGGAATCAGGCCACATCCTGCCCCTATGTGACTGAATGGCTAATTCTACTGTCCTCATAAACAGTGTGAACAGGGTTTTAATAAGGCAAATACCTCAGTGACTTCTGCATGACCCACCCCCCCCACCCACCCAAGGTGGACTGGCAGCACCACTGAGCAACAGAAAAGTTGTTCAATATGAAGGAGGCGCCATGTCCTTCTGTTGGAATTCACTTATCCCATCATCTTCAAATCAGACTTCGATGTCCACTAGTTCAACCAACCCTCCCTCCAATCCTTTAGTTCCTACAACTCTGACTGGTCACAATGACCCCCCGCCCCCCCCTGGCAAGCAACCCACACTCCACCCCAGCCAACGTGCCCAATCCCTCACCTCCAGCTGCTGAATTCAATGTTCTGTTGATGCATGCCCCTGATAACCCTGACTCCATGCCCTTTGATCTGGAGAAATTCTTTTCTAACACCTTATGGGATTACTATGCAGGATCTCCTGCAGTATTATCTGATCCCATGCTGTTCCCTATCTCTGTGCCATCCCTCATTGCCCTGGGATCTGGCCCACCATTTCCTCTCACTTCAGCATCTACCAGTGAGGAGTTGAGGGATCCAGCTTATGTGGTCCCTTTGTGTATGGTCTTTTAATGCATAACATCTCTGCTAACTCATCATTCTCAACTAGGGACATGCTCTGGACTCTTGAAAGAGCATCCCAAATCTTTGGGGATGGCCTCCTTAATCCGGCTTGTCTTGAGCACCATATGTCTTATGACCCCTGGTCGTCAAACCCAACATTCATTCCAAGTTGTCACCAGCCTCGTGAACCCAGGTGATATCAGCCATATTCAAAGTGGTAATAAAGTTTCAGTTACACTATTTAGGGGTTAACACTAACAAATATTTACTTTGTTCTAGTTAGAGCTGGATTTATACAAGGGCACGGGAAGGTTGTTTCGTAACCTTTTATTTTCCAGCCATTAATTGTACATTCAACACCTGCCACCTGCTATACCTTTATTAATACAATATACATTCATTTGATGACAGGAATGCCACCAGTTTACAAAGTCCAGAGAACTTCCACCAAAAGTCCCTGCCATGTCAATAACCAAACAAGAGGATATATTGATGAACTCCTCAAGCCTTGCCGCATTTGCTACCCTTATAAAACTGATTGAAGACCTCTTGATACCTACAGGACATCTTGTATTATCCAATGGCTTGCCTCTACCTCCTGCCTACAGAGTTGAAGGAGGTGCAGCTAGGGTTCTACGGATGAAACAAACAGCTTCAACCCCTCAATGAGACAAATGCAGTACTGTCATTCATTGCGGCGCATGCTCCAGACATTTTATACTCTCCAAATCTGCCCCAAGTCATGCATTCATCAAGACACCTGCTTATTATTGTTCTACAAGTATTTCTGAACTGTTTCGACCCTCTTTGCTGACCGCTACCAATGACTGTGGACTGTGGATTTTACCGCCCTTTGCTGAGAATTGTAATTACCCTACAATACGTCTGATTGGACTACTGTAGACAGCTCTCAGCCATGACTTTCCACAGTGCATCAGGGCATCTGATCAAGCTTACTAAGTGGGTATAGTTCATCAACAAAAGAGAAAGATTATGTAATGCTTTGATGTGTTCCTTCTGATCTGTCGATGTGCCTCTTGACTGTGGGTCTCCCTCCAAGGGGTTGAATTCTTTGTTCATTCTTTCTGATCTGTTGACATGTCTCTCGGTTGTGGGTATCTGCTCCAAGGGCCTGAACCCCTCACTTGTTTCCTTCCGATGTGTCGATATGCCTCTTGGTTGTAGATCTCCGCTCCAAAGGGCTCAACACTTGGCTCGTTCCTTCCAGTATGTTGATGTGCCTCTTGGTTGTGGGTCTCTGCTCCAAGTGTTAGAAGTCACATGACTGTGTGAACAAGTGTGGCAGCAACTTGACACGATCAAATGACCTCAGCAATAGAAGAGGGAAAATGTTGACACAAGCTGGAATTGAACCAGCGACACTCAGTTCTCTAGACTGGCGCTCTAACCAACTAAGCTATTGTGCCATTGGCAGAGTATGAGTTGTTAAGTCATATCACTATGAGTGATGGTTAGTCACTCAACTGGTGCAACTTCATATTGTACTGAAGATGATTAGTCTTAGTACTAGAAGTGTATAACCAGGATTCAATTGCTTATGCAACACCAAGGGTCTGAACCCCTCGCTTGTTCCTTCCAATATATTGATGTGCCTCTTGGTTGTGGGTCTCTGCTTCAAAAGGTTGAATCCTTTGCTTGTCCCTTCCGATATGTACGTGCCTCAAGTTGGTTATGGATCTCCACTCCAAAGACTTTCCTCTGCATCAGGAAATATGAGTGAGTTCGCTGCCTTCTCCATTCCTCCAAGTCTTTGCTTATCTGGTTTCCCTCTAGTCCTGGCCTTCTCTTCACACTTGGATGCTTGCCTCTGCCTATTGCTGACCTCTAGACAACAACCATACTTCGTGTTACTGAAGATGAACACTATGACTATTCACAATGTCTAGAATAATGGCCCAGGAGCCAAGCTTGTGAACAGAGCCAATGCTGGTGAGGACAGAATGGATGCTATCAATGACATGTCTATTTACCCTCGCTCCCTCAATCTCAATGCTTCCAAATACAAAAAAAAACACTTCCAGGTTCTTTCTGCTCAACCTGCCTCCCAAGTCTCTCTCGTTCTTTGTTCCCACCTTAGAGGCACCATTTGCACAGAATAGGATGCAGGACAGTGAGACTTGGACATTACTCATAGCTTAAGCATGGCTGTTCCTTCCACTTTTTATCTGCTTATTCCTGCATGGCACAAATCGATCATCAATCACCTTCGTTAGACCCCCATATCCACTGTAAACCCAAAAGTAGGTGAAATTCATATCTGAAGAAGTATGAATGCACCATTTCATACCTTTAACTATTGATTGAACTGTAGTTGAAAAAATAATAAATTTCATCACCAATCAATTCCTACTTTGAACAGATGAATTTTCTTCTTTGTACTTAAGATATGAAATGATTCAAATATCTAATGTCTGAATTTTCGAGATGGTTTTCAGGTGAGGGTGAATTTCATCCACCAATTCAAGTTCATGTGATTTCAGCATACTCAAGATATAAACTTCATTTTCAGCCTTTAGAGATCAGTTTTTGGCAAGCTTAAAAATATAGCACAAAAGCAGTGAAATCATCTGGTTATATTTGCAGCCCTTAGATATCAGTTTCAAAAGCTTAAAAATATATCCATTCCTATTCTGTTATCATGAGGTGGGGTAGAATCCAGACAACCCACTATGGTCTATAATAGCCCAATGGCCATGATCATGTATCTGCCCAACGACACACTGGATCATATTGAGATCCACAACCTCGATTGGGCCTATCTCTTCATAGTAGTTGATACCAAAGCTATCCATCTCAATCACCTTTACCAAGCAGATGTCGGCATATACCCACTGCTTCTGACACAAATCTACATGCTCCTGGCCTGTTGCAGATGTACCTTCATCCTCATCCTCATCCTCATCCTCGTCTGAATTATCTGCGGCCTGTAGAGAGTGTGGCATGTTGATGACAAATATTCTGAGGAGCTGTCCGAAGAAGTCGTGCAATTCAAACTTGGGTTTCCTTCATTTTATATGAGCGTAGATATCCACGTAAAGTTGATACTGAGATGAAACAAGATGAGTATGAATGCATACTATTGTATACATGGTACATCTGACATACCCAAACAAATGACATGTCTAGTCCATCAGCAACAAGAGGTACAAGCTCCCATGTTTGAATGTTATCACCTCCATCTGATCGGCATATCTGGCTATATTCAACCACCTTGATTGTTCGGGGTATGAGCTTGCGGATTGCAGATGCAGTCTTTATGAACCGAGTTGGTAAAACCATGGTAAACTTTGTCCATAGACTGGGATGAAGAGTTGAGGATCTATGGGGTGGTGTGAGGGCATAAGATGGATCTATAAGCCACATAAGTTGTGTTTCATCAAGGAGTTAAATAGACTTATATGGGGTGGTGGTGGTTGAAGGGACAGCTCATCATGAAGGTTATACAATAGTTTGATCTGCATTAGGTGTGCCCAGATGGTGACATAGTGATCGAGGCTCTTGTACAGATGGTGGCGGCTCTTGATATTTGGTAATAGTTCTCCGCAATAATGTTCCATCGGAAATGCCTAATACACCCAGACAGGCTATGTGGAGAAGTGCATAGATTGTGACAGGACATGCCACAATGCGGAGGAGGTCATGTTGGTAGTATAATCTTGGGAGGTGTCAATTGATAGGGTGAAAATACAGTAGATTTGACATACTGCTCATAGTCCTCCACCCAATTCTTGAATCCTTCCTCGAGTTCATCGATTTGTTCTTGGGTGAGTTCAAATTCCATGCAAAGCTTGAGCAGGCAAATGAGATGGAGAAAATGTTTATAAAATTGTTGTTGTTGAAACCAATGGCATAGTAGAGTAGGTGCGAAGTACAATGTCCAAATAGAACATATTTCAGCGGATACGTGAGATACGTCCAAAGTGAGATTGAGGAGTCAGGCCCCAAATGCGGCAGATATAGTATCACCCACAGCAGCTGTTGCTGCTCCAATTGCCTCCCATGCACTCTTCAGAAGTAGATAGCCCTCATCTTGATGGTTGAGATCCTTGAAGTTTTCTGTCCACATGAGGATTAGGTTGGGAATGAGGTTGGCCCAGATGAAATGCATGAAGTTGTAAGGAAATGAAGCTGGGAAAGAAAGAGAGGCCAAGCTGCTCAGAAGAGGTATGCCTTTGACACCATACATGGTTGCGAGCCAATCTGAAGCAGCTGCAGTGACAGCATTTTGAACTTCTTCAGCTTGCTGGATGAACCTCTTGTGGGTACAGAGAGGAAGCACTGAAAGGTCATACTGACGGGGCGAGGCTGAAGAAAAGTTGTCCTGGTTCAGTGGGACATAGTGTGTCTTCGATGTATCATTCTGGATGCCCTTGATTTCACACATGCGGCATGGTAGCTTGGCATTGTGGCCTTTCATTCATATTATCATGGAGACAGCAGGGATGTCTCCAAAAACAAGGATCATGTAGGCATGGAGAAGGAATAATGATTTAGACAAGCTGTCAAAAGCTTGGACACCGATTGCCAACTGAAGAAGTTCTTGAACCAATGGCCATAGGAAGAAATCGAAGTTGCAAGGCTTCTTCGGCCCAGGAATAATGCCCACTGATATAATATTGTCTTTCTGAAACCTTTCTTCAGGAGGCAGATTGTAGTTGAAAAGAATGATTGGCCATGCAGTTTTGGTGCGATGTTTGAACGGTCCAAAACCATCTGTCGATAACCCCAGCACTATATCTCGAGGATCCAAGAAGAACCAAAATGGCAGTTTCTCGTCACCCACAACAACATCCATAGTCAAAAGAGCACGATAATGACTGCTATCAAATACATCTAGTGTTTAAAAGTTCGACTCCAAAGTCGGAGTTGAACTGAACTTAAACTGGAAATAACCGATCAAAACCAAACTTCTGACTCCGGTTCCATCAAAATCTCGATGGCATCAACTCTGGTTACCATCAAGGCCCAAAAATTCGGAACTGATTAAAACTAGTTGTAACCGGTCAAAATTGGAACTGATCACATCATTTCATAGGCTGCCACATAGAGTGACAATGTTTCAACAATAATTTTCCCACCCTTTTCATTCCCCCCACCAGCCCCCACCACCTTGCTCCCCACCAATTACCTTCCTCCTCCCTTGCCCACCTCATGTACCACTGTTATGTGATGCAGACGACCTTTGAAGACACCCCGTGATGCCGTTCAGCCTTGCCACACCACCGTTCAGCCTTGCCATGCCACCGTTCAGCCTTGCCACGCTGACCCCCATTCCCCACAACATCCAGAAGCTCTCAGACATGCAACACTGGCACCTGCTGTTACCCAATGCAGCAGACACCCCTTAGACATGCCACATCTACACTGTCTGCCCCCCAACGATGACCAGAAACCGCCAGGACACGCAACAGCTATCACCCACTGCAAGCCAACTGTGCCATGCTAAGTGCCCTGCCCATCTTGCATACCTGATTGCTAACTAGTAACGACCGCCTGGCCACATTAGACCTCACCTCCCACTTGCTATGATGTTGATGCGAATATCAACGGAGTGCCACGTCACCGCCCCGCTCCATGATTTCCAGCTACCACATGATGTCTGCCCCACTGGTACTGGCCACACCGTCGCCTATTTTCACTCCCTTTCTGCATTGTTTAAAGAGAAAATGTTTAATAAATATTGTCCTTTGTCCCCACTTATATCACATTTACTTCCCCCTGTATACCTCTCAGGCCACCTTTCTTGCACCCCCCTCCCCTCCATATTAGTAGTTAGTGTATATGTATTATCTGACAGTCTCGATGCTGACAAACATCGACTTAGGTCGACCTTTTGAGGTTTACAGTCGGTTTCGACCATGACCGGTTAGAGTCGGTCAATGACTGCAACTCTCTACCTTGTAACTGGTCACCACCAGTTACAGTCAGGTTTTCTTGTGGCTGAGGAACTTTGTGACCAACTACGGTTCGACTTTCCCAAAATGGGGCAAAAAGTCGAACCAAGTCGAACCTTTAATCACTAAATACATCAGTTACTTGGAATGGATTGTACTGGTGTTTTGCTCGGTACTGGGATTTGGTTGGATGATTGGGAGGTACATGAAATAGGCATGAGGGGTGTTGTCGGCGGTATGATGTTTCAAGGAGCACACAGGACATACTGTAAGTGCTTCATATGGGCCAATATAACAAACACAGGAGTTGAGGCAGCAGTTGTATCTGATGGGCTGGAATCCAGACAAGTATTGGACATGGTTTTCTGTACATTTCTATGTATCGACGCCTGCCATAGGGAAGACATATCGGAGTTTGTTGAAAGCCTTGTCGGTGAGGCCCTCGTCGATTTTGAAAGTGAATGCGTGAAGAAGGGAAATATCACTGTCGTCCAGTGGTTTTTCTTTCAAAATGAAGATCAGCTTTGTGAAAAGAAGGAGGACATGTTACACACCAAGTTCAGAAGCCTCTTTCAGAAAACCCTGACAAAGCAGGTCCCATAATGATATTCCCTCTTCACCTGGAGCTGCGCTCATGATTCTTCACCAGTCAGTATCTTCATCATCTGTTTCTTCATTACCCAGAGATTCACCATCTCACCCGAGGGATCGTCTTCTTGGATGAGCTCCTGGTGTCCAGATCCCCAACGATTCTGGCAATCTTGGGCAATCTTGGAGGCGATACGGTTTGAGCGCTGTACTGTTGATAACACATGACCGTCCAAGTCACTGTCACCCCCAGAATTGGCTGATTCTATGGAAGCAGGTTCTTTGTCCGTAGTGGGTAGATTGTCATCATGATATGAGAATGCTGGAATGTCCGGATCTGGAAGGAAGTGGGATGGTGTAGAAGACCTTTGCATTTGACGAGGACATTTGCACGGCCTGCCAAGTAAAATCTTTTTGGCCATAGCTTTGGTGGCATTTTTCTTTGCTAAGGACTTCACCCACAGGTTTGCAGAAAGGACGTGGAGACTGATGATCCTTCTTTTTTGACCATCCAGATGATGACGCTCTGTGGATTCTGCAACTAAGTGTTCGCAACCACAAGCACAGATTGGTTTGTCGGGGCATAATATCGGGGAGAGGAAGGCAGCTAAGGAATGTCTTGTATTGAAATTCACAATAGCAGATCTCGCCAGGTAAAATGGAAAAGATCCGGGACAGCTATCAGGGGTTTCACCGCCATAAGATGGGGTGTCTATGGATGAATCTAAACCGATAACACATAGTCTAATCAGTTCACAAACGAACAGACTCAAAGTCTATGTTCATTTATAGCCAAAGGGCAACACCGAGTCTAACTCCTGGACAATCCGGTAGATAAGTGTGGGCCCGTGCTGAAGTTGAGATTGCCAGATGTTGCAGACCTTTCAAGAGAAGATGAGGAAACATGATAAGAAGGGAGGGGTTGATGAATCCTGAAATCCTGGATGTGCGATAGATAGAGTGGCAGTGGAGATTAAGGGAATGGTAGCCAATCTTGATCTTGCTATAAAGTCTGCACCGATGATGCCAAGTCTAATTGGTCCACTAACGAACAGATTATGCCAAGTCTAGCCCCAGGGCTATCCAACAGATGCATAGCATACGATAGCCAGCGTGGAAGGTGGTGAGGTAAACAATGGTGATGGAGGTGGGCAGTATTGGCCATTTGTTTGTATTCATTTGCAGAATGGGAAGGGTCGAGAGAGCCTGAGTCTTTGTGGTCTTCATATTGGCAAAATAGTGCCAGTTTAAATTGAGGAACTCATAGTTCCTGACACTGTGGCGTCCCCTCATACCTGCCCCTCCTCACATATGGGCCCTCTCTGCCAAACAGAGTCATTTTTGGATTTATCCTTTGACCCAACTCCATTCAGCACCAACCCAACACCACTCAGCACCAACTCAATGCCACTCAGCACCAATCCAACACCACCCAGTGCAGGCTACAAAAGAAAACAGGAGCACCATAAGGCCTGAATTCGAAAACAACGTCGTTCCCAGCCCCTCCCAACAGACACTCCATATTGTGAAATTCCAAGCATCAACTCTCCCCTTGCGTCCATGCAGGCATTCCGCCCCGCTCACCCTGTCTTCCCATATTCAACACCAGAACCTAACCTCCATTGCAAAGCCATCAGGGCATGCATGCGGGCCTCATCTGAGGGTTGAATGATCTTGACTATGGGTCTCCGCCCCGCTCTCAGCATCATGAATGCAACGTCGACACTCAAATGGATGGTTGCTTCATATAAGCAATGGGATGGTCAATCGTGGTTGCACCCCCATTTGTGAGGCTGAGTCATGCAAGGAGGTGGATCTGGAGTGCAAGGAGAGGGTCTGAGATGTATGGAGGAGAATGCAGAACATTTGATAGTTTCTTGGACATGTTGCAAGTAGGTTCTATAGTATGAGAGTTTTGAAAGTTGGAGACTGGAGCCATGGACAGGGTGCTCCTGCTGGGTTGATAGCATGAGCAGGCAAAACCTGAGCCATAAAACTCAAGGATATTGTATGGGGAATGGACCCCAGGCCTCAACGCCAAGAGTTAACAGGTGTCCTCATGTACAAGAGGGGTGATGGATGACAAGATGGGAAATGTGGAGTGGTGGGACATTCGGGGAACAGTGGCAGATGGAGATCTGCTGCGACCAAGTCTCGCTCCTCTTCCGTGTCTGCCTGGTTGGATTCAAGACCTCCTGCATCTTCCTGAAGTTGTCTGTTTTCCGTTTGCCAAGGCCTGTCAGAGAATGTGGAGGGACAAGAGTGAGGAGCAGGCACTGGGTGTCCAGAGGCATCAGTATAGGTGCATGTTTTGGAGGCATAGTAGATACTGTGATGGGAGCAACGAACAGGGGCAGATCTCCAGGACGAACCAGTTGCTGCAGGATGCTGGATAGAATGATGAGCAAGGATGAAATGGTAAAAGTGTGCAGTAAAGACTGATCTGTTCTGTCACAATGATGCTTGCTCTTGTGGCATGCATCGCAGGCCTGATTTGGAGTGTGATAAGAGCATGATAAGCAAGGCAATGAATGGCTGCACCTTGGCAAGACGCCTGTGTTTGGGGGCCTTCACAAGGGAGGTTGGGGATGGGGTCAGTGGTCAAATAAGAATCCATCATAAACAACAGGATGCCACTGGGCTGCGACGCCACCCAGGGCTGGTGACAAAGGATCTGTTGAGTTGTAGTTGAGGAAGAATGCATTGCCGCTGGAATTCTCGTTTGCTTTGGTTGCATCTCTGCTGTGCATGCGCATGGGAGAGGCCATGCATGGTGGTGGGGAATCTTTAGGTGTGGGGAGACAAGAGGGAGATTGGCCTGCCAGAGGTCGCAAGTTCCAAAGATTTTGATGTGACAAGATATCCTGTGGGTTATATTGTTGAGAGATCTGTGAAAAGAGTAGGTTTGTGGAACTCGATGATGAAGATTGACCTGACCTCGTCATTTCTCATGATGCGAGAGAGGGCTTCAAGTAACTAGGCAAGTATGGAGGAGGGTGTCTATGTGTTGAGGGTGTTTTGAGGGCTGGAGACAGCATAAATCTGGCAGAAAAGTCTGCACTGATGACACCAAGTCTAATTGGTCCAAAAATGAGCAGATGCAAAGTCTATGCTCGTCTGTGGTCAAGGGGTGACGCAAAGTCTAGCCCCAGGGCAGTCCAGCAGATGTGTAGTGTACAGCAGCTAGAGTGGAAGCAGCGATGGGAATGATGGTGGCGGTGGCGGCAATAGGACAATAGTAGTGACGGCAATGGGAATGATGGTAGCGGCGGCGATGGGATGATAGTAGTGGCAGTGATGGGAATGTCAAGTAGCTGGGCAAGTACGGAGGAGGGTGTGTAGGTGTTGAGGGTGTTTTGAGGGCTGGAGACAGCATGAATCTGGCAGAAGAGTCTGTACTGACGACGCCAAGTCTAATCAGTCCAAAAATGAGCAGATGCAAAGTCTATGCTTGTCTGTGGTCAAGAGGCGACACAAAGTCTAGCCCAGGGCAGTCCAGCAGATGTGTAGCATACAGCAGCTAGAGTGGAAGTGGCGATGGGAATGATGGTGGCGGTGGTGGCAATAGGACGATAGTAGTGGCGGCAATGGGAATGATGGTAGCGGCAGTGATGGGACAATAGTAGTGGCAGCGATGGGAATGATGGTTGTGGCAGTGATGGTGTGGGAAGGATGGTTGAAGGCAGCAAGGAGAATAATGGTGGAGGAAGATGGCAGAGTTGTTTGTGTTCATTTGGCAACAGCTTTGCCTACAGAATGTTGGACTTAGAAATGTTTGTTGAACAACAAGTGTGAGAACATTACCACTTATATCGCCATCTCGTTCTTTTCTTCCTCATCTTTCTCATCTCTCTCCGTCTTCAACACTCATAGGATCACACAGGTCAAGGTATGTATTTTATTTCTTTTGGATTAAAACTTTTTCCAATCTCAACCTTTTTAGCTTGCTGCTTCCTGACGAATCTGTAACGCAAGTCTCCTTCCCCTCGTCCCATTTTCAGTAGGATCACAGGCTAGACTTTGTGTCGCCTGTGTTTTCTAAAGACTTAGACTTTGCATCGGTTTTTTGAGACTAGACTCTGCATTGTCTCTCTGATCTATTGGCTGTTACCCACCTGACTCAAACAAACCTTTCAGTCCCGTCTTCTACAAGTCGCCAAGCGCGAAAGGTGTGTTATTTTCACTGTTATTTCTTTTTCTAACTGAACCTTTTAGCTCACCGCTTCCTGACGAATTGCTCTCAACACAAGTGTCACTCCCTTCTTCGCGTTTTCAGTTCAGGAACATGTACTAGACTTTGCATCGCCCACGTTTCCTACAGATCTAGACTTTGTGTCAGTCATTTGAGACTAGACTTTGCGTCGTCTCCCTGATCTACCGGCCATTACTGTTATGGAACAGCCATTTAACAACTATTTTTTATTTTGTTCTTGTTTGTTATTGTTTGGCTTTGTGGACAATATTATAAAAGGTCAACAACATGAATCTGACTTCATTTCATTTTGTCTTTGTTTGTCCTAGTTTGGCTATCTCTTATCTCCTATCTCCTATCTCTTATCTCTTATCTCTTATCTCCTTATCTTCTTATCTCTGGCTCATATCCTATTGGAGGATATCTGGACCATATCCTATTGGTTGATAAGTCTTGGCTAGTATAGTATATATAGAGTAGCCCAAAACCTGTAACTCTAGTTGTATTCTCTTAAGAACTCCACTATAACCTAGTGTGAGGACTTCTGGTCAATATAAACTTCCCCCTTCACATTTCTGTTGTTTGATTCTTGTAAGCCTGCGAAAGCCTAGTGATAGGTTTAGTGTGTCTTAACAATTACCCACCTGACTCAAACCTTTCAGTCCTGTCATCTACAATGCCAAGCATGAAAGGTGTGTTATTTTCACTGTTATTTTTTTTTCTAACTGAACCTTTTAGCTCACTGCTTCCTGACGAATTGCTCTCAATGCAAGTGTCACTCCCTTCTTTCCGTTTTCAGTTCAGGAATGCGAGCTAGACTTTGTGTCGCCCACGTTTCCTACAGACCTAAACTTTGCGTCGGTCTTTTGAGACTAGACTTTGCGTCATCTCCCTGATATCCCGATCATCATTTACCTGACCTCAAAAACTTTCAGCCCTGTCGTCCTCAAGTCTCCAACCCCACATCCTCCCCCCTCGCTTAGACTCTATGTCGTTTTGCTATTCCACCAGTTGTTACTCTTTTCAAGAACTATCCCCAGTCTTACTATGACAAGACACAACTCCCAAGCCCCAGCCTCATCTAGTTCTCAGCCCTACGGTGTGTATTCTCATCTCACCTCCCCTGCATTGCATTAACTCATCCTTTTGCAGATTCTTTTGGTCCATTTGATGGCAAAGCTGTCTGCAACTAGAAGACCTGGGTTATTTCCATGCCAAATCAAGATACTATCCCCACTCCACCTTGGAGAGAGTGCAAAGTTTGTCTACTGGCCAATTTGCGATATGGATTAGAAGACCACACTCTATGGCCACAAGCATTTGTCCCCATGTACCTGCATCTCGCCACCATCCTGTGCAAGCCAAAGGACCCCAACCACCCTCTTTCCATCATGTGGTGGAACCCTACCATGTCCGACTTCATGCCATGCCCCAACTCTCTTGTCGAGGGTCTTGGTCAACTTTCACCCTCTCGCTATGAGGCTATGTGCAAATGCCAACATGAAGTCGACGCCCATGTCTGTGCTTATTCAGAGGCACTAGACAAGCTGAACAATCTCCTTATGAACCTGCTACAAATTATGAAGCACACCAGCTGCCACATGTGCTCTCTCCAGACGCCTTTCTATGAAATGTCATTTGGTGTCACGGAGGTCCAGAGATACTTTCTGGAAGTCCTTGGCCTAATCAATTTTTTGGAGATCTATCAGCCGCGCATGGAGGGGTGTGCACCTCATGCCATGTCTACTGTGGACTGCTTTGGTGCTTTCACCAATAACACTCTCTATGCTCAGCAAGTGTTCGATGCTGGTCTTCCTGTCTACTTGATCCAGAAATATGACACCTTCGCCGTAAATGACTTTATCATACTCAATGTTGTCTCACTTCTCACTCCCACTGATCTTGTCCTCAAGGAATCCAATCCCTCTTTTCCTGTCATCTATCAAGGTTCTACCATGGATCACAAGAAGCATGCCAGTGTTCACAGGTATTTCCAGACATGGATGGTCTACGGTGACCCTTTTGGTGACAAGGACAACACCTTGGATCCTCTTATTGTGGGCCAGCATAATAGTGATTCTGCTTCAAGGACGGTACCCATGTCTGATTTACTCCAACCACAGCCCCCTGTTCAATCAACGTCTTCTCAGGCCCTTGCCTCCTTGTCGCGTTCTTTGCTTGCCTCTTCCTTGTCGCGCTCTTTGCTTGCCCCTTCCTCATCACACTTTTTGTCTCACTCAAAGGCTGCTGGTAAGTCCACATTTCTTTCATTCCTCCCAAACACTCACCCAGTCCAACAGAGCACAAGCCATATTCGCAAATAGCAAGACGCCCTGGAATTTCTGATGGCTGTAACAAGTTTTGTGACCTCAAGAGCATCTACATCCCCCATGTCATGCAAGTGTGGGCAGATGCCCTTGCAGCAGTTGATACATCACTAGAATGCCTTATTGAATAAAGCAAGACTGAGCCGCACTTTGGGCATTATGCCCTTCTGGACCCCGCACTGCTTGTTACGCCGGCTGATGACATGAAGAAACTCACATATATTTTGACGTGGTTGCGTGCCCGTCCTGCCCTGCTATACCGCCTGAAGAGGCAGCAGATGACAGCACTCTCTAATCAAGCATGGTGGGACTTTCTTGAGATGGTGTGCAGTGATAAACAGAGGAACGACACTGCAGCAGCTGCACATCGAGAAGAAATTTGCAAAATGATGGGAGAGATTTTGAATACTCCTGGTGTATCAGAGGCCTCCTCCAAGGCAAACTTTGGCCTGGTTTATTGGGAAGGGGAAGAACTGGCTTGTAACAAGTTACCCAGAATGTCTCTGGTCTGGGAGATTTTGTGGGAACTATATGAGCTCAATTTTCACATCGAGCTCTCTAGTTTGGATCAGTGTGCATCCACAGAGCCTATAGATCCAGTGAGTCGTATCCAATGGCTTCAGGCATGCTTTCCTGACAGTGACTTTCCTTTCATCAAGATACTGTATATGGACACCGGTCTCATTGCCAAGGATTGGAGAGAGCGACTCCCTTGCATCCTGGCCTTCGTGAATATGATGTTTTCCTGGAGGGGGCCAAAGCCGACAGTCTTCGATTCTCAACTCTGCCCTCCTGAAGAATTTTTGCATGAACAGACATTGGAGCTAGAGCGTGAAGCGGCTCAGTTCTATATGCAAACTTTTTTCAACTACTTTGGCTGAGCTTCTCTTATTTCACATTGCATCTTACCTGCCATATGATTACTATCATTTGTTTTTTTTCTATCTTTTGGACAATCTCATCACATCGTGTCTCGAAATGGAGGAGCAAAAGATATGTAAGGATTTTGTAAGAGTCGTGTTACTACTACTGCTGATTGTACCGTCTAGGAGCTCAACTTTTTCTTCTTGGCATGAACCGACTCCATCCTGGCCCCCTTCTGCTTCCTTTTACAATCGAACTTATGACTACTATTGAGGTTGAATGTGGGATTAACCAGACTTCCCCCGACAAGCTGGATATTGACAGTATTGTTTGCCTATCATTGCAACGTGAGTGAGCAGGCCATCGTGGAGGAACCTGATCATTTACCATTGATTTTATCCAGGTCAGTCCTGTTGGATTGGTATCGTACTCCTCTGCCAACGTTGTTATGGAACAGCCTCTCAGCCCCTTATCTTATCTCTTTGATCTTATCAACTATGCCTCTCTCATCTTATTAAACAAACTATCTATCCTTTTCCATCCCATCATTGTTTGGCCTTGTGGATGATAT
>Ga0307516_10002326_pt1 | contig 25570 bp, 39 predicted proteins | sample 19_EM_MG_FD_203310 | JGI IMG/M metagenome (GOLD analysis project Ga0307516, IMG submission 203310) | Populus trichocarpa ectomycorrhiza microbial communities from riparian zone in the Pacific Northwest, United States - 19_EM | ecosystem: Host-associated > Plants > Roots > Unclassified | place...
CCAAGCTAGAACGGTTGATAACCTGTTTCGAACCCCGGACAATGGCCGGGGTCATGAAAGTTCCCTTTTCCGGCCAGGATGTTCGAGGTTTAGACATTCGAAAGGGCGACGGAAAGTCACTCATTTGGGAAATCGAGAAAGAGATATATGGATGATGGATAAAGTGCCTATCAAATAGCGAACGCAAACCAGAGGAGAACTAATTGTGTCATACTGGAAGGGGAACTCAGAGCACAAAACGCACAACTCAGATCACACGTATGGGCGAAAAAATAACAACAACAGTGACTGGGCAATGCAACGAAGATAAAAGGTCGGTGAATCGTACCAGCGAAAACCCCGGCCTCCGAGTGCGCACCAACTTAATGTTTCGGCATCATGGGCGTATCGTCTAAACTCCTGTGTGCCTGGAGGTCCTTCAAAACGCTGGGATCCACTGGGGGGTCCGTCAGATGGGCGTTCGAAAGTAAGTAAAAGTCACAGTGGCCGTACCAGGTAATGCGCTTCTCCTGCGGACGTGCAAATTCTGGGCACCGTTTGGTGAGGCGGGCTGGTCAGCTCCCACCTGTTCGGGGAATGGTCGCTGGGGGACCTGGTTAATCAACGGCCAGGGTCGGAAACCAAACGCAACACACTTACGTCCATCTCAGGGTCTGCCATAGGTACCCTTTCTACCCCGCTCTCGTCCAGCTCTGCCTCTGGATCGATGCTGATTGCATTGAAGTCCATCGTCAAATCTAGGATCTCATCCTCGGCCAGGGGGGGCGGCGGGGGCGCAGGTTCCTGCTCGTCGAACGTGGACGGCAACTTCCCGTGTGAATTTACTTTCGCGATCTCTCTAAGTTTCTGCCACTGCTCGTAACGTTGTACCGCGTGTTGTTGTTCCCTGGGGAAGTGTTTAGAGCTTGGCAAAGCATCGACAATCCGGACTTACTCGATCTTTCTCTGTTTGTACTGTTCCATGGCTTCGGCAAAGTAGTCTGCGTTAATCTCCATGAAAAGTTTCAAGGCGTTGTAAACCATCGTGTGTATCGTTCTTTGGGGGAATCAGCCGTGGATATAGATCGAGGGAAGGGAGGTGCTAACCGATTCCAATGGTGTTTCGAGTTGGTGAAGAGGACGGGGAAGACGATGGGCAGGATGGTTGAGAGGTTCTCGCTCATGAGGTTGACGATATACTCGTTGTTCCAGTAGTAGAGCGCCCGTTCTGCAACCTGGAAGTGTTGACTATTGATACACCGTGACAGTTGGTGGAAGAGTGGACTCATAATCTTGCGGAATTCGTTGGGATCGATGACGTCGAGTACCTCCTCCATCTCGCTGAGGAACATGACCTCTTTCGGTGAGTTGACCTTTGGCCAATACTTCAGCAAACCGAGGACGACTTCTTCTGCGAGCGAAGGTTCTTTCTCCAGGAATTGCACCACACAGTAGGCAAGTTGGGGGTGATACATCGACAATGTCTTCGCCTTGTGGAGGGGAATCAGTACCCGCATCAAGAAGGTCTTATGCTCTTCCTTGAGTGGAAGTGCAAAACCGTTAATAATCGATCCCAGGATCTCTAACAGTTCGGCGATGCCGTTGTGCCGTTCGGTTTCGTAGATAAAGTAGAAGAAAACGTTGTTGATAGACCGTCGTATAGGAGCCCGGAGATTGAGGAACTTTCCATAGATCCGGTGGAGGGTAGTCTTGAGGAAATCGCGTTCTCTAGGATCCTCTGAATCGAAGAGTTCCAGGAGGTTCAGAACGAAGAGTTGATCGATGTACCGCTTGGCGACACCCGTGTTAAAATCCGGACTTTCGACGAATCGCAAGAAGAACTCGTAGACGATCTTGAGGTGTGGCCAGGCGAGCTCCAGAACAGGTTCATCCTCTTCGGGGTCAAATGCGTCGCCAGTCGGATTCACGGGAGGGGGTATAGAACGGAACAGGTTGGTAGCGAACTTGGACGCCGCTTTAGATACGACAGATGGAGGTGGAGTCGAGGGAACGTACCATCTTCACCACCTCAGGGTATATATTTTCAGTGATGACATTACGTTGTGTCGTGATGTAGTCCAACATCTCGTGCAGTGTCTGGGTCTTGATCTGCTTCCCCTTTAACTCTGCGTTGGTGTCGTTAAAATCAAAGAGGACTGCGCATTGGTGAAGTTTCTTGACAAAGAGCTGGGGACGCTCAGAAATCGCCGTTTCTGCGCGAAGAGAGGGTCAGCTTTCGACCATTACGCGCAATAGTGTAAAGACGCGACGGACCCATAAAGGGGGGCAACTTCTCAATCTCGACCTTTTCAGTAATCACGAAACGGCTGCTTCGTTGCTTGCGCGGCGGCTTAACTGGAATCGTGTCCTTGGGTCCAGAGCGAAGCCTATTGAGGGTGGAATTGCGCGGTGGGGCTGGCTCGCCCGTCAATGATGTCCGTTCGATGATCTCAGGAGGGGAAGGATCTGGGCTGACGACCACAATCGGAGGCGCAGGAGCGCCAGGCATTCCCGGACCGCCAATATAACGAACACTTCCTTGGCTGTAGTTAACGGAATTCGCTGAGCCCGGGGAGGAAGAACGAGCGTTCAAGGATTGGCCAGAGCCGATCGACTGCTGTGGGCTGTTTGGGTTGGTGTGAGGCTTCGGCGGTGGCGGGGGTGGGAGTGTCTGGGGCTGGGCTGGATTGGTGTTGGGCGCAGGGGGCTTGGGGTCCTTGCCCTTTGATGTCCCATCCTTCCGGGAAAGCTTTAATTCGGGAGCATGTTAGGATGGATCCGAGCGTGTTGAGGAGATAAAGATTGCATACCAGGGTCCTCTTTATGTTTTTCATCATGCAACGAGGGTGCGGAGACGAAACAACGAGCTACTATGCTGTCGTGGTCGTCGTGCTCAGCTGTGACGGAGGCTGGCGAAAACAGGCTAGGGAGAACGACGACCAGAGGGCTAATCGATTCTCACCTACGGCTGGTGTGACAACTCGCCCGTCACACCAACTTGGTCTGTAACCACCCACCGTGCCAAAGTTGAGAATCCACCCTCCGACTCCTTTCCTCCGAAGCCACATCTGCTTCCAGGCAAAATGGCTGGTGCGAGCAACTGTGTTTTCATTTCCCACATATTCTTACGATTTTCTGGCAGCGATATACACCGTTTATACATCTCCCAACCATCCTTCAGTTCCAAATCATCTACCGTCTCTGATAGTAACCCCTCACGGTATGTTCCTACTCGGTCTCTACGACCGCGCCGTACGTTCTGACACGCTTTTGGATCGTCAGGCCAACCTACAAATATCCTATACTCGTACCTCCACACGAACTTCGTATGTGCCTCCCTCCAAACACACGCTTGGAGCTTGACCTAACCACCCCACGCGAGACAGAACACCGAGAACTACCTGCTCACGCCCTCCCCGCAAGGTGATCTATGCGTTGCTAAGCTGTTTCCACCCCGAAGCACCGGCGGTAGCAAGTCTTCCTCGGCTTCGGATCCTGGCCATTCTACTGGAGGTTCCCGAATCGTGCGGTGTGAAGCATCCAGGAACCTGAAATGGTCCATCACCAACACCGGTGTTCTTTCGCCCATTTATAAGCTCTCCCTCCCCTCCCCGGACTCCCCAGATCTTCCCCTGTTCCAAGTCTCCAAACCAAACCCCAATGCCGCGTTCTGGAGTATGTTCTATTTCGCCTACGCGGGACACAACATCCCACCTAAGCGGATTGAATTCGGGAAGATCCAGAAGAATCCACCTTCAGCTAACGGGACCGGAGGAGGTGGAACCAGGATCAGTATCACTGGGAAAACACCTGAGGAAAAGGCGGTCTGGCAGACTCTCGGCGAAGGCAACGAGGATTGTGTGGAGTGGGTAGTTTTGTGTGCAGCTCTCAATCTCCTTGAGTAAGCCCCGCCACTCGCGTTCTCGACCTGCGCGACCTCACAACCATACGTAGCGACGAGATCATTAAAGCCGCCGAGAAGACTGGTCCAGCCCCGGGTGGGCCAAATCCAATGGGTGCCCCCAATCCAGCTAACCGTCCTCCGGTTTCCCTGCGGGACCCTGGCCCAATGCCCCAGCCCCGTTCCGGAGGAGGGCCACCCCCGCCCCAAGGGCCAGGTCAACGTCCACCACAACAGATGATGCCACCCCCTGGTCAACGACCTCCACCTGGGCCTGGTTACGGCGGCCCTGGGGGTTATGGGCGTCCACCGATGCAAGGTGGCGGCCCTCCTCACCCATCGCAACGTCCGCCACACATGCAGGGACCCCCGCCCCCTGGACCCGGGCAACCGAATCTTCAACCAGGGCGACGCTTCTGAACGGCCTCGTGTTTCTATTTTGGGACTCGGTTTTCAGTTCGCTCGTGCGGGCACGATATACCTCTATCAACCTCTTCTTTCATCTCCACGTGATCCTTGAAATCTTCCACCGAGAAAGGTTCTACAGTCTTCCCACCTTTCTCGTAGGTTCACGCTTTCCTCCTCCCTCTAACCTTAACCTCATCGCATCGATAACCCCTTCCTTGCGATACCAGTACCTGTTGTATGCTGCTCGTCAGCCTTCCAAATGTTGAACTTCTTGTATAGTTGATAGTTTACTGTATAGATCCCCATGTGTTGTTTTTATCTCGACTCATTGTTGTCCGATCTCTGTACTCGTGCCTGTGTATGAGAATGGATGCGAATGATCATTTTTCCAATTCCTAGAATAATGACGGCGCGATCTCCTGGTATCTACTGGGACCTGACAAGTTTCTCCAGAGCGTCGATGGAGTAGGCTGGAAGGAATGTCAATCGGAGTGGGACTAATCACGGGTAACCTTGGCACTCACACTTTGGTCGTTCAATCGGGAGCCCGAGGGCTAAAAAAAGATGAAGCAAATTTTGGGTAAATAAGCGCATTGCGAGGCGAGAAGGGACATACCACGAGCCCAAACCTGCTGCGAAAGACACCCGAGAGCTGCAAAAGATCAGAATGATTCCCCGAGGAGAGGGGACAGCTGATGAAAACCCACCTCGGGAGACACCAAATATAACCGTATAGTACTGTGAAAGAGATTGATTTCAACTCCGAGAGTGAGAAGGTCGGCCAACATACCTTGAACTGCGTCAGTCCGTAGTGGTACAGTACACAACCCGAGGCAGCGTCGACGTTGGGCCATGGGTTCTTGGTCTTTCCGTGTTCGGTCAAGACGCCAGGGGCAACTTCGTAGGTCTGTTTCACGAGCTGGATGGTTGGGCTGGCCAACAAATCTGGTCGCCTGTCGCAGAACTCCTGGAGGGCGATGAACCTAGGGTCGGGGCTCCGCAAGACGCCGTGTCCATATCTGTGATCAAGAATCAACGCCAAATCCAAGGGCGCCTAGAGGCAAGCAAAGCAGCCTAACCCAGGAACGACTCGTCCACCCTTGAGGGTCTCCCACAGGTAATCCTTAATGGTTTCATGAGTGATCTTGTCGTTTCCGATCTTTTCCTGCATCTCGAGTTGCCACCTCAGCACTTCCTGGTTAGCCAAGCTGTGCAGCTTCGTTAGCCCCACAAAAAAGGGAAACAGTGAGGGCGCGCACCCATGGAGCGGTCCAGCCAAGGCGAATAAAGCGGCGGAGTACGAGATGTAAGGGTCAGACAGGGTCGACCCAACGAGGTCTAAAAGAAGTTAGGTCACTTTCGGCAGGAAACGGTGCGAACACTTACGGGAGGTGTGAGCGGAGGCATTACCACCCTCGTGGTCGCCGTGCAGGGCAATGTAGAGACGGAGGTACTCGGTCATATCCTTGTTGTTTCCGTAGCCAAGCATGTTGGAGTAGTTTCCTGGTCGCGATGTTCAGCGAGGAAAGGATGTACGGGCCTATCGAAACACTCACCAACAAGGTCGAGGTCCTTACTAACACCGGGGAGTTCCTCCCCGGCCTTGTAGATGTTTCGGTAGATCCTGGCGGCGAGGGCAGGAAGCTTAGCTAACAAGTTGATAGAATCCTCGTAGGTGTAGGTCCAGTATTCGGTCTTTTTGATACCCTTCTCGTACGCGGCAGCGAAAGCACTGTCGTGGTTGAGAGCGGCGACACCCATTCCGAGTTGAGTCATGGGGTGCAAGGTCTTCGGGAAGCTACGGAAGTTTTAGCATTCATGATGCAGGGATGGATGACCACTGGCAGGACATACGAGTCAACTAGTTTCTCGACAAACTCGGGAAGTTCTCCACGTTCCGCGAGCTCATTGGAGAGGGAACGGACTTGTTCCGGAGTTGGTACCTGTCCGGTAAGCAAGAGCCAGAACATGCTCTCAGGGATGATCTCCTGGCCGTCGACAGCGGCGGGGAGTTGTTTTTGGCAATCTGGGATGGTCAATCCATGGAAGCGGATACCCTGGTGAATTGGGTTACCAGTTGACCAGCAATAGTGGGGGTATGCACGAACCTCGTTTGGGTCAAGGACGGAGCCTTCCCAGAGAAGGGCCTTGAGACCTCGCATACCACCAATGAGGTTTTCAACCTGGGGTAGGTTCAGCACGTACGTACATACAAGACCAAAGGTCTGAAGGACATACCTTAACTTCACCAATGACCGTGTTCCCATGATCAGCTTTCTACGTGTCGCGTCATGAGCTCAAAAACGTCAGAAGCGCAAAGCACGTACGAACTGCTTGAGCCTCTCCTGCTTTTCTGGAACGAGGTCCTTTAGGGTATCGAGAAGAGACTAATGCATACAGTTCGTCAGAAGTTTGATTGTCGCCCGGCTGTCTCAGTGCAGACCTTTGTCGAGGCCTGCCTCGACTGGAGTCGAATTCCAGTACGAGCAAGGGACTTGAACGCAGAGCTGGAGGAACGAGCGAGCATCGACATCGTATGAGAGTGAAAGCTCCGACCGGTCGAGGAAATCTGGTGTTTTATTGATGGGAAACCTTCCGGATGATCCGTTCGGCGGTACGTCATTCTCCGAGGCCTGGCACGAATAGTATGAATTAAGTACCGACGGTGTACGCGACAACAGGAGATACGGTCACAGCTGGTATCAATCGGATAGGTCCATGTCCTCTTCACCCCCAAATGAACTGTCATGAGGAAGCGAAGGTGGAAGTGGGGGAGGAGAATCAGGCGGTGGAGGTGGCTGCACACCAGGCGGGGGCGGGGAGGACCCACCAAGCCTATGCTCCTCCGCCAAGGGTGGGAGTACTCTCCCGGTGTACGCAGGTAAAATATCAGAGAGAAAGTAAGTGTTAGGATAAGCTGCCCAACGCTGAGAAGCTCGCGGGACTGAGGGTGGGTCTGAAAAAGTGGAAGGGAACGAACTGTCGAGCTGGAGAATTTCGGAATCTTCTGGGGTGCCGTTGAGGACAGCGAAAAGACAGGGGTCTTTGGGTTCCTCGCCGCCACCGCCAGAATCGTCCTCGTCGAGGATCCTTCTCCGGACACGCTCGATCGGATCCTCGCAGGATATCCAACCAGGCGGGTAGCCCCAAAGGGAGACGTTCTCTAGCCACGGCATGTTCGGGGTGCCTTCCGCGTCCCTTGTCCCAAGTGCATCAACTAACAATGGACCGGTTATCTCTCCCGGTCTGTACACGCGGGACCATTCCAGTCGGGACCGTTTCCACTCTTCGACCTCGTGAATTCGCTTCCAATTCTGAGAAGCATCATTGGCGAAAAACGCAAAAAGCTGCCGAGATAAGTCGATGAGCGCACGGTTCCGTGGGTTAGGACAGGACGAGAGGAGATGTTCAGTCGAACCGCAGTTAAAGCAGCGGGAGACGGGTGCCAGCTTGGGAACCAGTCCGTTATCCTCCTCCGGTCGGTTCGGTTCCCCCAAGAGTTGTTCATCAAGACGATGATACGAAATTGCACCGGGGTGTATCCAATAGTCCCAATGGCTTGTGGTATCGCGAGTATCCACGAAAAATAGCTGTGAATCGTCTAAACCTCGCCATCCGTCTTCTGCTGCTCCTTCTCCCACAGGTCGAGTGCTTGATTGACATGGGTCGCATCCCACCGACCCTTCGCGACCTCTTTCCCTTCTATGTGCAAGGCTGGAATCCAATACACGTATTTTCTCTTCCACATCTCCTGCCCCTCGTCCTGGATGTTGATCGTTTCCAACTGGAACTGCCGGGTCTGCCTGACCTTCGCCAGTTCCACCTTCGCAACCTGCAGAAATATTGCCTGTCATCGGCTTTCAGCCCTGTGCGACAGAGGAGGGGTAACGGACGTCGCAAAGTGAGCAATTCGGGCCGGAGAACAGCGTGAGGCGAGCAAGTCGTCCAATCGATGAGGCCATTGTACGGCACGTGACTGGATGGGGCCAGACAAACCGCTGCTCTCCGATCTTATAGGGTATCATTTACTCCCGGCCTCAATGTCGTCGGCGGTTGCGGTGGCAGACGGTCCCCGCTGGTCCTCTATGTCTTTTATGATGCGTAACCTCTCTATCCCGATTCCCCGCCCTGTCACCTGGGCAGTGTCTGCGTTCATGGCTCGGCTTAGATGGATCGACGAAGCTACGGCATCGGTCTACATGGACCGTGACACACTCGCCGGACCTGCACAGGGGGGAACGGCTGGCCCGCGTCGTCAGCCATTTCAGCAAACACCTGTGCCCTGGACATTCTTGGCGTCGGGATATTTCATCGGGTTTATGATATTTGTGCGTTTCATCACATCTGGACATTGGCAAGTTTAACTCAATGAATGCGGCAGGTAATTGTCTCGAACAGGATACAAGATGTGGTCAGTCCACCGAGGTTGGGATCGCTTCGACATAGGAATAGAGACGGGGGGACCCCCTATGGCCTACGATCGTTGGCGAGGCACGTTTGGTCACGGTTATTCCCTGTCAATCTATCCTCAACGCTGTCTCGCGCAATCATCCGCCTCCCTACATCGTACCTCCTCCTAAAGTCCCTTTTAATCTGGGCTGTCATCCTACTCCAAGCGTTCCGCCTGTTTCCAGCTACCCACATCGGTTGGCTCCACACCATTGACACGCGAGTTGGTGGTCTGGAAACAGGAGAAGTATGCTGGTCGACCTTCATAGCCATCTCCACTACCCTCTGCGTCAACTCCATCACTTCTGGCCTGGAAGGGCTTGGTAGGGACGCCACTCCGTTCAACCTGGTACGCACTTGCCGCTGACTATGCATACAACAATTAGTAAATTTTGAAGTTCGGATACGCGTTCCTGCTTCACTTGTACTCTTCCCCAGGTACCAACGTCGTCCAAAGGGACGGTTTTGCATCGCGCCCTACCAAGCATGGTCTGATCCCTATCGCAGTCCCTCTACTGCAGGTCCGTAGGATGCGAGTCCACCCAACCTTATTCTGATCAAGTCCCCTTAGACGACGATAATCCATTTACTTGGAATGAGGAAATCCTGGTCGACGCACAGGCTTATCCCCACCACCCTGTGCACGGCTCTGACCATGATTCATTTCCACTCCGTGTTCTGGAGATCTCCGACCTCATACCCCCTCTTCAACCATTTCCCCGTCCTGTTGGAATCGATTTTGATTGCCTCTACGATCCTCGTCTGCGCTCTCGATGCTCTCACCCAGATTCTCCTCGAGGGTTCAGTCACACGAACTATACTGTTTCGTAACGGATCTCTGATGCCAGGTTGGGAGGAGGACTGCTCCGTTGTAATCACACGCCTGGGGACAGCCAGCCTGGAAGCCACCAGTGTTGCAGGCTTGGGAAACGAAGTCGCAAGCGTGACCGTCTTCGATAAGTTGGCCCAGGGACTCGGGAACGACACCGACGACCTGACCGCAATGGAACTCAATCGGGCTGGGATTCACTCTCCAGGCGAATTGGCCCATGGTCGACACAGAGGTTTTCTCAACGAAGTGAAAAACGTCAAGGCTATTTCAGTCCACAATCCGAATAGCTTCGAAGCTCGGTCGTTGTTCTCAAAGGAACTGGGACGCTATGTCAAGGGTTGGTTGAGGGTGTTGAAAGGAACGTGGATTCTCTTCAGGTACGGGAGGGGATCACAACGACCCGCCCCCGTACCTTCCCCAATTCTCCAGGATGACGGAGAACTCGTGGACGAAACAGCCTCTGCGGAAGGGGACGAAGGCGACTATCGACGATTCCTCCTTGGCGAGGCCATCTCGGATGACGAGGATGAATACCACGATATCCCTCACACTCCATCGAGTAGTCGTTCATCCTCGGACAGCGAAGCAGACGATCACCCCGCACAGTTGTACCATAACCTCACCAGTGGCGAGTCCTCAGCCGGTCCGGTCCCGGTTCTGTTGGCGCACATGGTCGACTCTTCTTCGTTCCCTTTGACGAGACGGCGGTACCAGAGGCTCATCACGAATGCTGTACAGGATGAGGCCCTGACTGTAGGTTCTCCAGTGAATTCCGGGGCGTCGAATCTACGCCGAAGGCGGGAGTTGTCGGAGTTATCGGAGAATGACGGCTGGGACAAGAGCAGGATGAATTGTGTGATATGTACAGTGGGGCCGAGGCAGGTCATCTGCTGGCCCTGTCGGTGAGCCGTTCGTTTAGTACTCGGGGCCCACACGTACTGACCACATTCCGATAGGTGTTTGGCACTGTGTGACGATTGTCGAGAGAACCTCGCGTCGCGGTCCTCAGCATCAAATCACAGCTGTCCTTGCTGTCGTAGACGGTGCGTGCTGTGTGATCTCAACCAGTTTGCGTGGTCGGTCTGACGCTGTTTTAGAGTGGAAGGCTTCTCAAGAATCTACATACCATGAGCATCCCTGCGGGATTTACTTGGAAAATATTGGATCGTATTTATGCTACATTATTTCGCTACTGCTCATGCACCGTGCCCACTTCGTGGTTTTCCACTGTGCGATCGGAAGTGTGACTTAGGCGCCGGTGATGTCCAGATGAAACAAGTCCACGTGTGCTTTGAGAGTTCGGCCACCTCATCCATCTTGTCTCGAACTTCGACATACCACCTTCGGGTAATCCTACGGGCATGGCTTCAGTTATCATCCCCATAGCCTACCTCATCGTCATCTTTGGCGGTTTATACATCTTCAGCGTTCTGTACAGGAGGCACATCGCTGGCAAGTCAACACATTATATTTGTATACGGGGAGGCTTTGATCTGACGTATCGACCGTTCGCACTCTTCCTATAGGAAAGCACGTCGACCCGTATTACGAGTCACATCCGGAACGCGATGCCTACGTCACCCTTTTGCAGCAGGACCCTCCAGCACCGGAAGTTACGTTGAAAGCTGCTCTCGTGCGGCGCGCCATTGCGGACGTCTATCGGGCCGTTCGCTTCCGAGAAGATAAACCCGCACTTCAGAACTTGTTACAGAAGGGTTTGGTCGGAGATGACCTGTGGAACAGTCTTTTGGCGGCCGAGAGGGAATTGGAAGGAGAGGTAAAGGAAGTATGCGCAGAGGCCAACACATTTGTGGAAGGTTGGGGATCCCTCATTTTCCCTACCGCCAACGAGGTCATCGCCAACGAGAAGATGCGCATGATGTACGACTCTACTGTAAAGCTCCGAGCGGAAAAAGGTGCGCACACGCCAATGCCTATTTGGTTTCGGTTGAGCGACCACGTCACTGACCTCGATTCGGTTAAACAGAATTGATCTACGGGAAGAAGGGCAAGGATCTGTCTAGGGTCCCCATTCCCAGCTTTCAAGTCGGTCCGCCACCACATACACCCGCAACCCCAAGTACACCTACCCTTGCCCTCTCCCCCGCCAGCCCTGCGACCCCCTCCACCCCACTATCTTCCGCCAACGGCAGCCTGCACCCCTCAAGCGACGTCGAAACTGTCCCAAATACTCCTTTAACACCTTCGAAGGTACGCGTACCGCTCACTGACATAGTTTTCTCTTCTGACGTGGGTTATTTCGACAGCCTGGAAAGAAGGGGAAGAAGAGAAAATAGGCAGTTGACCCTTTATTTATTCCCTGAGGGGCCTACTTTATGTCCAATACCTTTCTACCCAACCGCCCGAAAAGTATTCTGTATAGCGTACACACCCGTACTATATGTCATCGACCTATTCGAGTCGTTTTGGGCAAGAGATTTCAGATATTTGATATTGTTGGGGGTCAGAATTACAATGAGCTGGCAACAAAGGAGGAGAGGATAACGAGAGTTGGACGGAACGCGCAAGATACAAGGAGTAACGAAGGGGTGGGGGAGTACGGGGAGTATGCGACGACAGCGAAGAAGGTCCTCGCGGAGTGACAACGAATACAGTATAGCGTGTGTGCGGGAAAGGAGAACGAAGTATGCTGTCACACAAGGGAACCCCCTCACCCTCTGATAAAGATAGCCTTCTCACCGACACCTGCTCGGCCTTTTCCTGACCTGTCTACGTGGTCCAAACCAAGGCAATCCTCCGGAGCGAACTTGTGTTCGTAGATGTTGTCATCTAATTGAGGACTGCTCAGTTACAATCCCAGATCAAACGGACATACGGACCGTCCTCGATGTATGATGGTTGTTTGAACGTGGCCATCTGTATCAGGGCGAACTTGAACCGTGAGAAGTCCTTGTCCGAAGCCCCGAGGCGGTGTTGCAAACGTTTCTTCGTCTCCAAAAATCGTTCGCCCTTTGATGTGGCGAAAATTGTTAGTGGGGGGGGGACGGCAGTGGAAACTCTAGACTTACGGGTTTGACAACAAACTTGAACGGAACCCCATGCGTTCTCGCAACGTCCCTAGTGAAGTGGAAGGCATTGATAACCTTGTCGTGGTCATCAGCTTCCAACTCTTCTCGGGTAATCTCCTCCGCGAACAGCTCAACGGGATCCGGAATATTCCCGATCATTTCGGATCCAGTGAATTCCTTCTGTGTCCTCCCGTCCTTCGCCACTTCAAACACCCTGATCCTGCCGCTGCCCGCCGGTGTCATCTGTACCTGCTTTGACAGGTGCTCGGTCAGGTCATGGACAATACTGGTCTTGGGCAATAAGAACGGGTGCGTGGACTCCTCTTTGTTGTGGATGCCGGTCCAGGTTACTTTAAGACTCCGCTTGGTCTCGAGTTCGACGATACTCACGTCAAGCCTTTCGTAGAGGATTACGGTCGTGGATGGAGTGGCATAAGAAGGCGAGATGATCTCGGTGATGCTTTGGTTTAGGGAGCGTTTAAGGATAGATTTGGCCGTGCCATTGGTAGCGTGGGTGGTGGTGAACCTCAGTTTTATCGGTTCGTGCTTAAGGTGTTCCCCGACCTTGGCGGCCATCTGATGTAAACGGGTCAGGAACACTCGGACGGCGGATGAAAAGGGAGGTAACCCACTGCGTCGTAGTTCTGCTTCTTACTCAGCACCAGACTAAATTCTGGCTGATCAGTATCTGGCTCGTCGAACTTGGGCCTGAATAGCACCATCACCCGATTCTGCAGGAAGTCGTAGAACTGTGGTGGGTTCGAGTACAACCCCTGGGACTCTAGGTCATGAACTTCCTTGTCGGCGATGTCAACTTGGAAGCAGATGATATCTCCGTCCTGGATTTCACTTTGGGTGAAGGTGTACTTTGGCTTCATGAGCTCAATCATGCCGGGTTTGATTTCCTGGGGGAGAATGTCAAATCAGCGTACCACACTGTTGAGAATGTGCAGTCTGCTACCTCGAAGAGCTTCAATGGCGTGCCAGATGCCCACCTCATCCTCTCGTTGATGATCGGGATGAGGTCGCTCACTTTGCTGGCTCTTGGCATATGGATCTTGCCAATTCCAAAGAGTGACTGCCTCGTGGTGTCGAAATGCTTGAGGAAAACCATGATCGTTCCAGCGTTATCCGACTGGGTTTTCTTCACGCGTAGCTGTTAGCGACGTAAAATTTCGGCGGACGAGATAAATACTAACCTTGGGGGGGTCTGGGAGGATATCGAGGTACAAACGAAGGTCACTTTGTTGTCGCACGGCCATGTTGTTGCGGATCACCTCAACCGCTAGAGAACTTCGTCAGAATAGCCTGTGTAGAGCTTGGACAACATACTTAATGAAGGCTCGTTCTCAGGGATGTGCGTATCCGGTCGCACTGTTTTGTTCTGACGGTTGACCAATACCCATAACCTGATCTGGTTCTCAGGATAGCTGAAGTGTTGGGCAACTCTCGACTTGAATACGCTGTACGTCTCCTGCTTGAGGACGCGGAATGTTGGGAGGTCAGAGAGAGGCCAATTCCTCTCATCGAAGACAGCGAGGTCGAAACCCTCGTGGCGGGAAAAGGTTTCGTCAGTGATGACTTTGGCAGTCAGGAACAAGTGTTGCTCCTCTCTCTCCTTCTTCTTCGCCTCCATCTGGACACGTTCCTCGTCCAACCTTCGTTCTAGAAGTGAAATGGAATAAGTTGGAGATCCTTGGCTGCTAACACAACGCCGACTTACTTAGATGCGGGGGAGTATCTTCCTCAGTGAACGGCGCCAGGACTTCATCGATCGCTGTGTCGCGGATGTACACCAACATGTAGGCGTTGGTGAACCTCTTCATTGCCCTAACCTGGTTCCTCTGTGTTTGGGGGACAACACCGTTCAGTGGCTCTCCACCGTAGTTCTCCTCCAGAACTTCCCGGTCCGTCACAGGCGTCACTCTATCGTCATCGAATTTGAGCCACCGGGTATCCCGATCTGGTTTGATGAGTGCGAAGTAGTGTCCACCATGGAGGTCACCAGAATGTACGAGTACACCGTGAAGTTTGTATTTCGAGGCTTTGGACCTGTCGGCGGTTTCGTCGAGGAATTCGTCAAGGTCAATTTCGAAGGGGAATTCGAAGCGATCATTGATCTTCGGGGAAGATTAGAACCAGATCAACAACTATTCGAGGGGATAAGTAGAGCGAACCTTGACCATGGCGTCGCGTTGCATGTCGTACTCGTAGCGCTTCAGCTGCAAGTGCAGCACTGGTGGAAGAGACTCGAAGATAATACCTTTCCGAGCATCCTGCAGTCCGAACCCTTCAGCCTGGTACTTGTTTTCGCCATCCAGCGTCTCTACAGCGACGTAATCCCTGAAAGAGTCGTATAGGGTTTTCATTCCCTTGACGTTCAATTGGATATCTACGTTGCGGATCAGGTTGGTCAATTCCTTTGTGCTGTCTTTTTTTTTCTCCCAAGGCGTTGTTCCTCACCATTAAATTCCTCTATTCTAGATGATTCGTAATTGACGTTGACGCATTTGATGTAACTTTTCATCTTTCCGACGAAGAGTTTTGCAATGGCACCCTCAGCACGTGTACCCTGAGACATGGATGATTGTTGAATGCCACAGGTTCGCTGTAAAAATGGTGCAGGGGTAGACCACAGACCTTCATCTTGGACTCTAGCTTGTCTTGCAACACCCTGTTGAATTCTTGGACGTCGTGCTGTAAGAATGAGTCGAGGGACTTCCAGCCGAAAGACTTTGTTAGCTCGGTTGTGCCTGACCGGGCGGGGGGTGGTCAGTTTGATGATCCGACTCGTCAAGGGAGAAGGCCGCACTAACCAACCGGTTGATCGGAGGTCTGTAGGTGGTAGAACACGCGTTGAAGGGCCAGCGGGACGCTTTCTGTTGGGTGTTCATCTTCCGTCGGGATTTGGTAAACAGCCTGAACGACATTTCAGAACAGGACGGGCCTGGAAAACAGGTGACTCGGTACCTTTCGGAAGTAGTGGGTGCAGAAGAGAGACTGCAGCAGGGAGTTCATGTAACATGTGGCGCCCTGGTTTTTCAGCCCGACATAGCCCGTTTCCTTCTTTGAATCGTAGCTGGAAGGAGCGCTTTAGACCCCCGAGAAGGTGAACGATAAGAACCAACTCACTTCACGAAGTTATGCCACAGTACGCCGGTCGGATCCTCCAAGACTCTCACATAAACTGAGACCATGGCGGAGTCGTCCTCAATCGTCGGGTGGCTATGGCCAGGCTGAGGGTGGAACAGTTTGCGCAGCTCGCTGAAACGGGTGAAACCCCAGTCACACTCTTCGGTGATGAAACGGTGATGCGCATCTGGAAGGGGGACGGTCAAAAATCGAGCGAGAGGGCGTTGAGCCGTAAAGTACGTACGGCTGACGGTATAGATGGTAGGATCGTGGGGGTTTGAGATGACCAACGCGAATTGGGCGCAAGCGTGCCAACCCTCTTTCACGCCCTTGGGGTTGGCATAATCGAGATAGACAGAGACGGTATCGTTTGGGGGAGCGTTGGAATTGCCGAAAGGGAAGAGAAGTATCCGCCTGAGTGGGGTTTCGGTTACGCAAGTGAGGAAGACGGCGACATTGAGGGAGAACATACCACTTATGCCCGCCGCATTCAAAATCTGGGCTGGTTATCTTCTTCTCAAGTTTCTTCCAGCCCTGGAGCTTCCAATGAAAGACCTGGAACTCCTTAACGTCATGGCCCAGATCAGGCATGTGTTTGGCGGCGAAACCTTCATCTGAGGGACGGGGGAAAGGGTGAGCGGTATGCGGGGCGCGTGGCGGGGATGCCCGAGATGTAACTCACGGTCGAGAACGGATACGATCTCTTCGGTTTCCATGGGGGGGTTGTGTGGATCGTTTGGTTTCTCGTCGATGATCTCCATGCCCTCGGTCTGCAGTTTGGATCAATGGACGGCGTTGGGTGATTAATGCGACGAGAACGAACCTTGACCATGACTTGCTACGGTCTCGAGGTGGTTAAAGAGGATTCGGCGCTGTTGCGCGTAAGGGGTGGGCGAGAAATCTGAGGGAAGCGACACTGGACGAAGGGCCGATAGCGAGCACGCGCTTTCTCCAAATCAGGCACGCCTGACTAAGCACTCTCTTCCGACCACCACCAGCGACAGAAGAAATCTCCAGCTTTTTTTCTCCTCATTTTCTCCTCATTCTTCCTGCGCTTTTCTCGTCCGAAAACCACGCGCACACGATCCTTAAATTGTCTCGACAGGGAGATACTCGATGTTCTCCAACAGCCTTGCCGCTGCCCCACTGTCGGTAATGAGTCAAAATCGTGTAAGAGCAGGCATCTGTCCACCGCAGTGCTGACCACACGGGTCGTCCTGGCCTGCATGCGTCTGCTTTTCTGCGTGGCTTATGACGGCGGCGAACGTGCCTTTGCTGGGCTGTGTCGGGTCAACAGCACCCCACGGCTTTGGCACGATCGACACACATTTTCTTCCGCTTGTATTTACCCCGTTTGATCCTTGCACATCCTCTATACACACCACTTTGTATACGCCGTCGTGTCTGTAAGCACGTTGAGCATATATACTTATGTTTTGTCTCACTCGTCCGACGCCCGTTCGGCAAATCGCGAGGGTGTGCTATCTTCACCACGCCTCGAGGCCAACAACACGCTGTCGTTCACGACTCGGCTCTTCCCCTCGGCAGTCTGAACCCCGGCTAAGGGCCAGCCCCTCTGACCCCCACCCTTCCCAACAGCCTGTTTGGTTCCCACAAGATCATGGGCAGTGGTCGGCCTGCACCAAACCAGGTCGACTACAACCCTCCATGGTCCCCCCAACCGTCCCAAGGACCCCCCATGCTCCAGACAACTACTCGCCCGAAAAAGACATCCGACCCAGCACGCAGGGTATCCAGAGCAAGTATTCTCCCTGACCTGCCACGAACAATCAAGTCCCCCACCTCCAAATCTACGCAGTATCCCCCATCGCTATCCTCAGAATATATCCACAAACCCTCCACTTCCCTCCGGACCAGCTACCAGACGTCATATGTACACAACCCTGCGGATCCTCGTCCCAGTTCATCTCGGCACCCTGAGCCCAAACCATCCAAGTCGAAGACACCAAAGAGTTCATTTAATCAGTTGACCTCACCCGTGCCACCAAGCATTGCCCTCGCTATGCCATACACCGGTTCGCTACCTCCGGTCAGCAAGTCCACGGATCCTGCCGTTCGCAGGTCATCCAAGAGCAAGGACAAAGATAGGGATAGGGACTTGCGAGGTCGTGAACGGGACCGGCTACCTGATACACACGGAAGAAAAACCCCCAGGGAAGCTAGCAGAGATCCCTACGACACACGACAGCATACCTATCACTCTACAACCCTCAGAGACTTCAAGGACCGGCTGGACGAAAACGGTGGGCTTTCAAAGTCTTCCGGCCATCGGCGCCAGCTCACAGAGGACGATGCAATGACCCTCAAGGTAAATTGCGTTTTTCACCTCCCCCTTCTCAACCTGACCACTTTAATCCCCCAACACCAGTCTCCGCGGCAAGGCGAAAGTAACCGTCCAACGATCCTTCCTACTCAACCACCGGTGCAACCTTCCTCCGTTCCACAATACGCTGATCAAGCCCGTGGCTTAGCTACACCCGCGGTGACCACCAAATACAGCCCGCCGCCCGCACCTCTAGTCGCACCCGTCTGGTTACCGCAACGGACCAAGAGCAAAGAGAAAAGCAAGGCTGGTCAAGAAGCGTTGACGTCTGGTAGCGATACCGAACGCGAGAATCGTGGCATCGTGCGTCTCTTCGAACCTTTAGCCTGATAATCGGTTGACGTGGTCACAGCGGACCAATCGCGGGGGCGGTTCACAAGAAACACTTGCACCGTTGAAACCCAAGAAAGAGGTGCATCTTATAACCTCTTTCTGCCTAACTAACCGACTAACTCTTCTCCCAGTCCAAGATGTCGCTGACGGGATGGTTCACGAGGAAAGCGCCAAAGCCCATAATCGGCTCCCCAATGATGCCGACGCCAGCCAGTCACCTATTTTCCCCTCTACCGGAAACTGTGTTACCTCCCCCACACTTAATCTCCCTAAAGGCAGGGCAGGGCCCTTCCGATCCTCCTCTTTCTTACGATTCGTCGAACAAGCCACCGGGCGTCACAGCCCGCACTCTCACCGCCTTGGAAACATTTGCGAAGAAACACCATCGTTCTCAATCTGCCCAACCGACAACTCCCTCCTCTGCTAGACCTCCCGCTAACGGCCATGACCCCCACGGACCGCTGCGTTCCCAAACTGCCCCAGTGCCGCAGACTCCGGTGATTGGCACATATACCCCCAGTCAATCAGGTCCTCCAGCATATCGTTCCTACACCACACCTCTCGTAGCTTCCTCTCTGGCTTTGTATCCGGAACAGAGCTCACGGGCTGGGCCTCCAGACACGCGAACGTATTCAACGGACACCATCCGGGGTCCACCGGTACAGGCAAATGGCCACGACTCCAACCAACCCTCAACTCCACACCCGAAGGATGGTTATACCGGTCGGAATCGATCCAAGGATTCCATTGTCGCCGGTCATACGGGTTCTGTATCTGGGACCATCAAGTCGAGGCGAAAGCCCGTCCCTCTGCACAACGTCAATCCTGATGGTACTGTGGAATATGCTGCGCCAACTTCCAGTGTTCCGGCTTCCGCTCCGATCCAGTCACATGGTTATGACACCTCTGCGCCCGATGTACAACGCTCGAAACGGGATAGCATGGTACCAATCCCGGTTCCTCCCCCACAGCCCCGGTCTGCCCCACCGAATGGCTCGTTCGCCGCATATCCTACACTGGTCACGACTACAACCGGGGTCCTTGATGTGGAGCAGCAACCCGTCTCCGCAACCCCAGATGGCCCCCACCCTAGTTTGGCTGTTACCGACATTTACCCTGCTGGATACACAACTGTTGGGAAGCATGGCGATGGGTCGGGGAAGGAGAGGAAGGAGAGGAAGAGGAGAAAAGACAAAAGTTCTCCCCCAACCCACACAATGGACAGTGAACAGGGGGTTTTGACGGCCAAGGATTCCCCATTGCTGGCGACTCCCCTCGTGACCACCATGCCTACACCATCTCATGGCCCTGGATTCCTCGAACCAAATGGGGTCAGTTCCACAACCGCGTCACCCGGCGTGTCATCGAATCCGCCCTTGGAGCATCAGGGTCAGGACCAAGATCCACAGCCACAGTCACAACCACAGCCAATTTCTGGAGTGGGAACTTCTACGCCTCAGCACCAGTCGTTGCAGGTTCCGTCTCTCGGACACAGGTCTACCTCACACCAGTCTTCAAACAGTCCCAGTTCGCAACTTTTATCCCAGCGTCCATCCCCTAAACCATCCCCGACCGGGTCCTACCTAACTGTTCCAAATCACAGCAATCAACCGTCTCCGACCATGAAGAACGGAAAAAATGATGCGAGGATCCAACAGGATGGGCCAGACACCCCGTCTAGTTCCTCAACGGTGATGGTGTCCACTCCGCCGATCGATTCCTCGCGGGCGACATTGAAGGATGGCAAATCGACGCACAGCAATTCGCCTGCTAGGAAGGATGACCAACTCTACCCGCATTCAGGCTCTCACCCTATCGGCAAGGGTTCGACAGGAACTGTGGACACGATTGCGGACCCAAGGACGTATGAGAAGGGATACGGAAAGCTGAAGTCATATTCCTATTCCCAAGAGCAGTTTACGGGTTCTGGTTCTGGTTCCTCCAGGGAGCAGCTCGTTCAACCCCCTGTTCGGTCAAGCACGGATCCAGTAGCCTCTTCAAGGACTACGACCCAGAATCGACCTTACCAGTCGTCTTCCTCGAGGTCAACGCAGCAACAGGACCCCTACGGCTCTGGGTACTCTCTGTCCAAGGCTCCAAACCAGGCATATCCCACCGAGCGCCACGAACGGAGGAGGACCACGAGCCAAGATACGATTGAATATGACCCCAGGCATCGCGATCGCGACGGGGACCGAGAGCGTGAACGGGATCGTGACCGTGACCGTGACCGCGATCGGGGTTCTCGTAGGGACCGCAGTGGGCAACATACAGGGCCTTCCATACCTAACAACGAAGGCCACTCGCACCGTAACTCGCCGAATATCGACGGCAGGGGGGTACCCATGACCAACGCCAACGGGCGGTCTTCCTCATCGACACACCCGTACTCCCAACAATCCAACTCCGCGACACCCACATACACATACACACCTCAGATCCAACAGGGAACCGTAGGGCGTTCCTCGAGGAACACTTCCAAACCTACTGGGCATTCACGAACAGCGTCCGAACCACCCATTATACCACAACCACCTTCTAATCGGGTAGCTGTTTCTGGACACCTTTCTACGCCGGCTCCGACGAAAGAGCAGTTGCCACCCTCCACGCCCGCCCACGAACCTCAGCAGCTGAAGTCCGCCTCAACCCAGACCCTGACGATCAAGCAATCGAGCCGACCGCCTTCCACCCACTCAACGGGCCAGGACTCGAAGAAGAAGGGAGGAGGGTTGCTCAATCTTTTCAGGTCGATTTCAAACCCTTCCAAGACCAGGGATCCTCCTTCCGCCCCCACACCTTTACAGCCTGAACAACGGCCGACGAAATTGAGGAGGAATTCGAGTACAGCGAAGCGCCCTGCTGAACTTGAGGCTTTGAAGTCTCCTGGGTCGAACACGACAAAGGTTTTAGAGTTGCCCGGCGCGGCGCCCCCTTCACATCAGCAGCAAACCTCCTATTCCACCAACGCCACATACGGCTCCTATGGCACACAGCGGAGCCGGGACACCCAGAATAATCAAGATGTCAAGGGCGGCAGCGCGCAACCCCGGGGGTTCCATCCATGGAAGTTGCTCTCGAAGAAACATCGAACCATGTCCACTGCTTCCATGGACGCGTTGGATGGCACGCTGGTAAGGCAACTCTCAGATTGATTGCGTGGATAGTTCCTCACTTTGTTTTTTAATTCAGGTCTCTTTGGCCACTCCGGATGAGTCCGTCCGCAGTTCAGCGACCTCCGGAATTTATCCACCACAAAGAGACCCCATGGAGGCGGCACAAGAGTGGAGGAACCAAGAGGAGATGGATTACTTCGACCGTGGCACTGGTAGAAGGCGTAGACCCGGGGTGACCTTCGACGAACCGGAGGATAAGTCTGACCTGGAGATTCCCATCCCAGTGTCGACTTCCCATCAGCGACCCCCAGCATCCAAGCGCCTCTCAAGACTACGGTGATCGTCCGCCCGATGGTTCGCCGCCATTGTTTTCAGGCGGTTTGGTTTTATATGCTTGAAATTTCTCTCCAGAAATCCGTTTCCATTTTATGTTGCTTTACACACCCCGTCCTACTTGCTTTCGTCCATTCCAATCATGCGGGACCTTCGCGGGTCTCACTCAGGGTTGTCAGTGGGGCTCCGTACCACCCACTTGTCCTCACCACCACCGGCCATCTAAAACCCGTATGACTCCAATTCATATATGCCGCATTTCGTTTCTTATCCTATCTATCTCGCTTTGCTGCGTCACTGCTCTCGCTATCCCGTACCCTCCTTTCCATCCATCCGAAACGCCCATATCCCTTCGCGTTGCTTAATTTCTTGGTAATATTCGCGCTCAAACCTCCCTCGTCGCCGAACCAAATCAGTGTATCCTTATAGCTAGGTACCCCGTGAGTCGTTGCCCCTCTGTTATGTATTATACTATCTCGCTCGCTTAGATTCGGGTTGTGCCAGTGGCAATCAGTGTACATTCATTATATTACAGCTTGGTTGCGCTCTCTCCCAATATACTGGACAGGACCACCCGCTGTGTATTGGGTGAGTCCGAGGTTTCATGGCCCCGTATGCAAGATGACGACGACTCTAAAATGGTAGAGGGATTCAAAGGATGGACTGTGAGTAGTACTGATACTTTACGGCGTGATGTCAGAACGGGTGTTCGCAACAGTGAAAATACAGGAGACTTACCGAGTCATAAAGGCGCGTCCAACTCGATCCCAACGAAGTCTCTATGAGTCTATCGACGTGTTCGGTCACGAGGGAATGTGTGAGGCCCTGCTGGAACCTTTCACGTAGCTGTGCAGCGGTCTGCTCTCCCAGGGCAGCGAAACACGGCATAGCAGAATCTAGATGGTCATCAGAATTTGACGACAGGTGTGTCATTTCGCGGGAAAGCACCTTTCTGCATCAGCTCGACCATAGCTAACGCGAAAGTGTCAGCCAGCGAAGCCGCCATCGGGGCACATTTTCCACTCACTAACTATCCGATCGCAGTGCTTCCTCGCAGCCTCGAACCCATCTTTGAACAGCTTCTTGAACTCTCGGAAGTGTTCGCTATCGACACCCCCAAGCACCTCCACGTACTCCAGCGGGAGTTTAAAGGGAGCGGCTTCAAATCCAAGGTTCCCGGGAGAGTTTGATAACATGAACCCAAAGTCGATGTGGACCAGGTGCCCTTCTCGGTCCAGTAAGATGTTTCCGTTGTGTCGGTCCTTGATCTGGAGTAAGTAGGTGATCAAGGAACAACCTGATCGTATAAATGATCAGCGATACATATTGGGGGGGGGTGGTGACCCATACCAGCGAGCGACTTGGCGAAATTCCGCTGGGCCCTGGCGAATTTCGCAGAGGATGAGTCTCCATAGGACTTGAGGCAGGTTGGTTAGGACTCCGAACTCGCACAAGGGCGGAACCTCTTACGGATATAAAATGGTCTAACAAAGTGACATGTCCCAACTGCCCTTGGGCAAGCCGTTTAGCATACTCGGCCTTTTTGATCGAGTGAATGGAAACAGCATCAGCGATCGTCTCCACCAAGCCGGATGAGCCCCCAGTGATGAGAATCCGGAAACTGCGAGGGTCAATGATTCAACCCATGCTGAGATCTTAGGTGCTTACTATCGGACCCAACACTGAACATTCTCCTCCTTCCAAATCCTTTCAAACTCTTGGATCAGCTGCACTGCGAGCTGTTCTTGCCGCAAGTCACCACCGGTCTTAACGATAACAGACACGCAATCCCAGTTCGCTGGGTGTGGGAGTTTAGGAGTGCGGGGTGACCAGAAGGACGAAAACATACCCAAATGCCCATACGGCGAATCCTGACGTATTCGACTCTGCAGAGCATTTCAAGGGAACGAACCGGGTCACGAACGTCAGCCATACCTTCTTATTTGCCCATGATTCACTAAACACGACAGCAGATGGATCCACTTTGTTGAGTTCCTCCCTGATGATACTCTCGTCTTCCGCACTGTTTGGCGACCCCATCCCAAGCTTGAGCATTCCGCCAGTGCTCCCGCCCTCCTTCATCCTCTGCATCCTCTGTTCTTCCAGTGACATCATCTCCTTCATGATGCGCTCCCTGATCGCGGCGGCCTCCGCAAATTGTAAGCGCAGCCTCTTGGAGGGTTGTTGGTCTGGAGCCGAAGCAAAACTCGGACCTGATTGTTCCGCCCCTTCGGCTGGAGGCCCTGAAATCCATCGTTTGTGAGGCTGCGGTGAACTTTCCCCAGCGCGTGCTGTTTCACGGACAAGGTTGGCGTTTAACTGGGCGAGCATAACAGCAGCGGTCCTCATCCTCTCCGAGTAGTCATCAAGGGTGAGGTCATCACCGTTAGCAGTGGGGGATCTGAGAAGGTCGGAACCTGGAGGGAAGGAGGTCTGGAGTGATGTAGGCATTACGTCAATGTTGTGAGAGCCAAGGTCGGCGGGGAATGGGGTTGTCGGAGTCGATGATGATCTTGACCACGCTACCAGGTCTAAGTCTCTGTTCTTTGGAGCAGGCGGACGGACGACGGACTCTGATAAATCCATCGGCCGCGACCTGATGGATTCATTCGGGCCATATAATTGTTCCACGAGGTCCATCTCTTCGTCATCCCCTTCGGGGGGAAGAACGGTTGGGGTAAGGGGGGTCGGAGGGTGGACGACCCCCAGCATAGGAAGTGGGGGTTGCTTGTCCGATGCGTCGAGGATTGCCTCGGATCTGCTCACCTCAACGTGTTTGGGGTCCTGGGCTTTAGCCCTTTCCGCGGCGACAGTTGGTGTTGTATTCGAGGTCGCATTGAAGGCAACAATGTCCTTGGATGCGCCTGTTCGCTCAGATTCCTTGACGACGATCTTGCGTAGGATTTCCTTGTTACTTCTTTTGGTTGTATTGAAGTCAAGGTCGCCGTGCAGGATCTCCAATATGAGGAGGTAGGGCGCGCGCTCAGCTGAATTGAGGACGACACTTTCCCCTGGAGGTATTCTCACAATCCGATGGTGTGGGTGAGGGATACCGTCTGGGCCTTGGGGTGCGTCGGATGATGTGCACCATAGCGGAACACAGACCTAAGTCGGGGTAAGGTAACGTTTCAGATCACAGAAGCGTCCGCTTACTTCTGCAGGGAGCATGTGATTGAGCGCGGTGAGCTCTGCCCTTAATGCGCTTACCCGGGCGGGCTTGGGGATAATCAACAATCGATTTGAAATATTCTCTAGAGTGAGTAAAAACTGAACCTGGCATCGACGCGTTAGGACCAGGGGTTGCCCAGCAGTTATCGAACGTACCTCAGATCGACAGAAGTGACTGCGCAATAAATGCATCTGGGATTGTTGATCGTACCGTTGTAAGAGAGTTTCGGCTTGGTTGGGGGCATTCGAACGATGTTTTCTCGTGGGGAGCAGTGAGGGGGTGGAGTGCGAGGGGCTGTTCGTGGGCTGTGGGTCTTCCTGACCAAATGGGTCATAAGAAAGCCTCGGTTTCGCAACAAGGTGGGCCGGAAGCGCAGGCGTTGTCTGCGACGGTCCGACGGTCGTTCTCCGCAAGAGCTTCGCTACGTCGGCGTTGGGGACGGGTTCTTCCTCCTGGGGGCTATCGACGGGTGGCTGCATGTCGTCGTCGTCGTCGTCACCGTCGCTCGTAGTATTAGATATGGTCGCGGCCACCTGGCCAAGTTCGTG